>Ga0210385_10000033_pt1 | contig 200945 bp, 158 predicted proteins | sample IncBWH26OmetaG_FD_160107 | JGI IMG/M metagenome (GOLD analysis project Ga0210385, IMG submission 160107) | Forest soil microbial communities from Barre Woods Harvard Forest LTER site, Petersham, Massachusetts, United States - Inc-BW-H-26-O ...
GTGACCACGCTGTCTTCGGAACTTTCGTCGACGAAAATTGTGAATATGGGCGGATCGATAGGAACGATCACCGGCGACCATCTGACCGCCGTGACGGGCACGCTGGGCGCGCCGCCGGCGATGATTCCACTGGACCTGACGTTTGCGATCGGCGGAGCGGAGAAGAAGCTGCACTTTGAGGTGGTGAATCATCCGAAGCTGACGCCGCTGCTGGTGGCGCTGACAACGTTCAGCGGCATAAACCAGAATTATCTGTATGGCGAAGGCACCACGCTGCATCTGACCGGGGAGATCCGGTTGAAGGGCCACGTGCCGGTGCAGATCGAAAATACGGTTGCACCCACGGATACGATGTCGCCCGACAGTTTGCCGATAGCACTGGTGGTACAGAACGCTTTCGGGCGACTGTTCACGAACAATTTCGAAATTCCGAGCGTGGAGCACATTACGCTGCGCGTGGAAAGCATGCCGGGGCGGCAGTCGTACACGGTTGATAGCGCATGGTTGGAAAAAGGCGAAGCGGCACCGGGAGAAAACTTGAAGGTGCGCGTGCTACTGCGGCCATATCGCGGCGCGGCGCGGATTGAAGAGACGACCGTGCACGTGCCGGACCAGATCGCGCGCGGCACCACGCTGCGCGTGCTGGTGAGCGATGCGGATTGGATGAACCGCGCATCCCGGGGATTTGTGTTAGCCGGCGTGGCCGGCGGGTCCGACGGGCTGGATCAATTGATCGCGCTGATGAATCGCGAGCGGCACAATGACCGGCTCTACGTGGGACTTTTCGTGCCAGCGCCAACATTGGTGTGGGACGACAAGGAATTGCCCAATGCGCCGCTCTCGCAGATTAATGCAGTGGACGGGCGGCCTGGGCCGGGCAGCGTGCAGGTGCTGCGCGAATCGCTGGCAAGTGAATCATCCATCGTGCTGGGCGGCCCGGTCTCCGGGCTGATCTCATTGAGTCTACAAATCCGGTGAACATCTCCATGTCAAAACGCTTTTATCGCGTCATCGTGCCGTGCGTACTTTTGGGCATAGCGGCCACTTCCCTGCTGGCGGAGCACACGCGACGTTGGCGGCAATCCACGTACGACGAGTTTCAGAGGGGCACGGCGAAGGGCGTGGCGGTGCGCAGCGACGGGCATTTGGAGTTGGCTCCGAAATTTTCGCTGCTGGCGGATGCGGACGCGTCGTATTTGTGGTCATTGAAGACGGATGCGAATGGTGTGCTTTATGCGGGCGGAGGATCGCCGGCGAAGGTGTTCCGGTTTGAAGGCAGCGGGAAGCCGAAGATTGTGTTCGAGTCGACGGATTTGCTGGTGCAATCGATTGCGTTCGACGGAAAGGGCACGTTGTACGTGGCGACTTCGCCCGACGGGAAAGTTTATAAGGTCTCGGCGTCGGGCGAGAAAAGCGTGTTCTTCGATCCGAAATCGAAATACATTTGGGACCTGGCGTTTGGCAAGGATGGGACGTTGTACGTAGCGACAGGCGACAAGGGCCGGGTCTACAGCGTGGCACCGGATGGAAAAGGCGAACTGTTTTACGCGAGCGATGAAGCGCACATCAAGGTGCTGGGCTTCGACGGCAAGGGCAACTTACTGGCGGGCACGGAACCCAACGGGCGGATTTTGCGGATTACGCGAAACGCGGAGCGCGCCGCGAAGAGGAAATCCGCGGAGGAAAGCGTCGCGGATGGATTTGTGATTTACGAGACGTCGAAGCGCGAGGTGACGTCGATTGCGGTTGCAGCCGATGGGTCGGTGTACGTGGCGGCGATCGGCGAGAAGAACCGGCCGGGGACGGCGGCGCCGTCGGCAGTGATTACGACTTCGCAGGGGACGACGACAATTACGAATGTCACGCCGGGAGTGGTGCAGGGCGGCGTGCCGTTTCTGGCGTTTCCGCAGGCGATTTCCAGCAGCATCTACCGGATTGCCACGGATGGAGCGCCAGAGGAGATATGGAGTTCGCGCGACGAGATTGTGTACGCGCTGGGATTGAACTCTGACGGCAGATTGCTCGCCGGCACAGGGAACAACGGCGGGCTGCTGGTGATCGACGGGCGCGGCGTCTATGCACAACTGGCGAAATCGGGTTCATCGCAGATTACCGGGATTTCGCGGACGAACGGCGGGAAGGTATATCTGTGCACTGCGAATCCCGGAAAAGTTTTTTCGCTGGGCCCCGAGTATGAAGCGGAAGGCACGTTCGAATCGCAAACGTTTGACGCAAAACTTTTCTCGCAATGGGGCCACATGGAATGGTGGGGTGCTCCGGCGATGAGCGGCGCTGGGAAAGGCGGAAAGGAAAGCAAGGAACCGCGGCTGGAATTTTTTGTGCGCAGCGGGAACACAGAAGATCCGGGGAAGGAGTGGTCGCGCTGGTTCGGGCCGTACACCACACCGGGATCGCAGATTGAAGCGCCGGCGGCGCGTTTTCTGCAGTGGAAAGCGGTGATCCACGACGGGCGGCCGGGAGATGGAATCGATTGGGTGAGCGCGGCGTACCTGCCGAAAAACGTGGCGCCGGTGATCGACGGCATCGCCCTGCAGGAACCGGGCACGCGCGCACAGACGCAACTGGTGATTACGGGGCAATCGACGAATGTGATTTTAAAGCAGCCGACGGCGCCCAATCCATCGGGGACGGTGATTACCACGACCACCACCAAGTTCGATCAGCCGCCGCAGGGCGTCTATCAAAAAGGATACGCGACGGTATTGTGGACGGCGCACGACGACAACGACGACGAGTTGCGCTACTCCATTTATTTTCGCGGAGAAAATCAGCGCGATTGGCTGCTGCTGAAAGACGGGCTGGACCAGAAATACTATTCGTGGGACGCCACGGCGATGCCGGATGGGGCGTACTACCTGAAGATTGTGGCCAGCGATTCACCTTCGAATCCGCCGGACGCGACGTTGAAGACCGAGCGCGAGAGCGAGCGATTCGAGGTCGACAATACGCCACCTGTGATTCAGAAGCTGGAGGGGAGCGCCACGGGAATGAATGCGGACCGCTCGATGGGTGCCGCGTACGATTTCCAGTTCACCGCGACCGATGCGGCGAGCAGCATCGAGAAGGCGCAATACAGCGTGGACGGCGGAGACTGGATTTTGGTGGCGCCCGCGCAAGGGATCAGCGACAGCAAGTCGGAGAGCTATAAATTTGCGGTACGCGGGCTGGGGCCGGGGGAGCATACGATCGCGGTGCGGGCTTACGACCGGTTTGATAATGTGGGCGCGGGGAAGACGACAATTAATGTGGCGGGCGGGAAAAACTAGAGTTCACTACTAGCTCCGAGATGCGGCCCGCCCCGTAAAACCATCCGGGGTGCAAAATGCGCACCTCGGAAGGCGGGCCCTACGAGACTGGTTTGTTGTTTGAGGGGCTTGGCCACCTGAAGGTGGCCGCTACGAATTCATTAAGATTTTTTGGGGGGAGCTGGCTTGACCAGTTCGGGGCCGGGGGCTTTGGGTTTTTCGGGCTCGATGTAGGCTTCGATTTCGGCACCGAAGCCCATGCGGCCGTCGCTATAAGAATCCGCCTTCGCGTGTACCACCCGCGCCTTGCAATGCGTTTCGTCTGGCTTGCCCCCGGTGACTTCGGCAGGCATGCGGATGGTGGCTTCGATGGGCATACCTACCTGAAGCGGGGCCGAAGTAACAAAGAAAAATCCGCCGCGCGAAACATTCAAGGCTTCGGTAAAGTGCTCGCTTTTATCGCCGGCCAGATTAATGGTGCGAAAGCGCAGGGGGATGCGCAGACGGTAGCGTTCGAGATGTCGGCGTTCAGAAGGAGCCATGTCAAATTGCGCGTGCAGCGGGGAGGGGCACGCGGCCACAAAAATCTCTAGGCCTTAAGAGTATCACTCGTGGCGGGGTGGTCAAGGGATTTGGGGGGTTGGCGGAGGGTTCGACCGAGACAAGCCAGGCGGGCGAGGATTACTGCAAATAGTTGCTTGCATTGGGTTTGGGAGGGACGGTCTAACCCGCCAAAGCGACAGCTTCGCAGTCGCACTCAAAAAGGGGCCACCCTATGGCTATGCGGTTTTCCCGGCCAGGGCGATTTGCACTACACTGAGGGTATGGCTAGCACCAATCCTAGCCCGGACGTTTCCGGGACCACGATCGACTGGAAGACCATCGAAGAAGCGCACGAGCGGATCCGTCCGCGAATTCACCGGACGCCGGTGATGACGAGCGAGTCGCTGAACGCGATGAGCGGCGCGGAGCTCTTTTTCAAGTGCGAAAACCTGCAAAAGACCGGCTCGTTCAAGATTCGCGGCGCGACCAATGCGATATTTTCCCTGAGTGAGGAGGGAGCTTCGCACGGAGTGGTGGCGCCTTCGAGCGGGAATCACGCGGCCGCGGTAGCGCGGGCGGCGGCGTGGCGCGGAATTCCTGCGTGGATCGTAATGCCCAAGAATGCGCCGGCGGTGAAATGCCGGGCGGTGGAATCGTATGGCGGGAAAATTACGTTTTGCGAGCCGAAGGTTTCCGCGCGGTTGGAGACGGCGGAACGCATCCAGGCGGAAACTGGCGCGGCAATGATTCATCCTTACGACGACGACAGGATCATCGCGGGGCAGGCGACCGCGGCGAAGGAGTTGCTGGAAGAGATCCCGGACCTTGACGCGGTGCTGGCGCCGGTGAGCGGGGGCGGACTTTTGAGCGGAACGTGCCTGGGCGCACATGGTTTGAATCCGGAGATTCGCGTGTATGGTTGCGAGCCGGAACTTGCCGATGATGCGTACCGTTCGCTGAAGACCGGGACGCTGCAAACGATGGAATCGAGCGATACGATCGCGGACGGATTGCGGGCTTCACTGGCGATGCGCACGCTTGCGATTCTACGGAAGCAGGTGGCCGGGATTTTGCTGGTGGGCGAAAAAGAGATTGTGGAGACGATGCAACTGGTTGGGCAGCGGATGAAACTGGTGATCGAGCCTTCGAGCGCGGTGGCGCTGGCCCCGCTGTTGCGAGCGGGGGGAGTGCCTGGATTGAATCAAGGTATGCGCATGGGAAAGCCCGCGGCGAAGATCGGGATTATTATTTCGGGCGGAAATGTTTAGGGGCCAAGCAGTTCAACGCGACAATCCTGCGCGACCATAGGTTGAGGTCCTGAGGCTATCTCCGGTAAAAAGCACCGGAGTCCACAAATCCGACCTCATCGGATAGCCTCAGGATGACAAGCGCTCGGTTTACTTTCACAGAAGAAACTACTCTCACTTATTTCGGCGCGTCGTGCTTTGGTGTTTTCACCGGGTCGGGTGGACGCGGCGGAAGCGTCTTTGGATTTGCCTGCAGGGCTTTCATCACCTCGGCGATGCCGCGCTCGAGTTGGGGGTCGCGGCCTTCGATGATGGATGCCGCGTCGTTTTCGACGACGATGTCGGGATCAACGCCGTGGCCTTCGATGACGTACTGGCCGGCAACGGAACCCGTTGCAGCTTCAGGGACGAAAACCTGGCCGCCATCAAGCAGCGGTCCACGGCCACTGATGCCCACGACACCGCCCCAGGTGCGCTTGCCGATCAGCGGGCCGAGTCCGGCCTGGCGGAACATGTAGGGGAAAATGTCGCCGTCTGAGGCGGAGGTTTCGTTGATCAGGCAAACCTTCGGGCCGTAGAAAACGGCGTCGGGATAGGTTTCCGTCTGCTTGTCCAGGCGATCGTACTCGGTGCCCAGCAGTTCGCGGCGCAGGCGCTCAATCAGCATTTGCGAAATATTGCCGCCGCCGTTGCCGCGCACGTCCACAATCAGAGCCTGCTTGCGGATTTGCGGATAGTAGGTCTTGATGAATTCGCGGATGCCGTCTTCGCCCATGTCCGGAATGTGGATATAGCCGACCTTGCCGCCGGTGGCCTTGTCCACGGCTTCTCGATTGTGGTTTACCCAGTCAAGATAAATCAGGCTGGTTTCGCTGGTGATCGGCCGGTAAGTGATTTTGCGCGAGCCTTCGAGAGTGGGCTTGGAATTGACGGTCCACTGCACGGGGCGACTGGCTTTGTTGCGGAGGAATTGATACGGGTTGTCCTTTGGCGTCAAATCCTCGCCGTCGATGGCGAGAATGTAGTCGCCTTCCTTCACGTCCACGCCGACTTCGGTGAGGGGCGAGCGGTAATTCTCTTCCTGATTCTGGCCGTGAAAAATTTTGGCGATGCGGTAGCGCCCGGCAGCCACATCGAGTTCGATGCGCGCGCCGGGAAGCGCCACCTGCGGGCGCTTAGGCATGTCAATGTCGCCGCCCGCGATATAGGCGTGGGAAACGCTGAGTTCGGCGACGAGTTCGCCGAGAACGTAATTCAGATCGGAGCGGTGGGCAACGAAATCCACCAGCGGGCGGTATTGCGCCAGCAAGGCGTTCCAGTCGTAGCCGTTCATGTTTTCGACATAAAAGAAGTCGCGATAGCGGCGGCCGACTTCGTTGTACATTTCGACCCACTCTTCGTGTGGGACGCGGTCGACCATTAGGTTGGCGGTGGAAATGGATTTGGCGTTGCCCTTCCCTTCGGGCTTGGCGTCGAATAGCTTGAAGCCGGATTCGTCACGGACGATAAGCTTGCTGCCATCCTGGGAAACGTCGAACCCTTCGATTTTTTCGGCCAGTGTGGTTTCCTTGCGATCTTTCAGGGAAAAGACGATCAGGCTGGTTTCGGGATAAGATTCGCGCCCGTAGTACGGAGCGCCATCGCGGGAATAGATGAGATAGCCTTTGGTGGCAACGAGGCGGAAGAAATTGTCCGCGTCGACGGGCACGCGGGTGACGCGATCGGAGAGGCCGTCGAAATCGATCTTGATATATTCCTTCGGCTTTTCGGGCTTTTTCTCGTCCTTCTTTTCATCCTTCTTTGCTTCTTTTTTTTCCTTCTCTTCCTTCTTGTCCTTGTCGGCGTCCTTGCCCTTTTCGGGGCTGGCTTCGCCTTCCTTGGTCACGGTGACTTCATCGCTCTCGGGCGGGAAGGGATTCTTGGTGTCCTTGCGAAGAGCAAGGGCGTAGAGGGAATTTCCGCGGTTGGCGGCGTAGTTGAATTCAATCAGGCTGAGCTGGGGATAGAAGGTGCGGGTGCTGACAAAATAGAGGTAGTTGCCTTCGGGGTCCCAGGTGGGTACGCCGAGATTGAAAAAATCATCAGTGACGCGGTGACTCTGGCCGTCGACGGCGCTCCAGATGTAGAGCGAGCTGAAGTTATTGGGATTGTCGAGGCAGTACGCGAGGTGGCCGCCGTCGGCGGACCATGAATAATCGTGGACGCGGTCGCGGGGATTTTCGGCGACGGTCGTGACTTTTTTGTCGTCGAGCGTGAGGACGTAGAGCTTGTCCTTGGCGTCGCTGAAAGCGATGCGCTTGCCGTCGGGCGACCAGAGCGGCTGATAGAGCATGGCGTGAAATCCATGGGTAAGCTCTTCGGGTTTGCCGGAACCGTCCTGGCTGATGGTGTAGAGCTCTTCTTCGCCGTCGAGATCGGAGATGAAAAGAATTTTCGAACCGTCAGGCGACCACTGCGCCGCCTTGTCATGAGCGTTCGAGGAGTCGGTCAGGTTGCGCGTGGGGCCTTTTTCGATGGGCGCGGTGAAGACGTCGCCGCGCGCGACGAAGAGGGCGCGTTCCCCCTTGGGGCTCAGGCCATAGGATTCGACGTTGGCAGAGGCGGAAACGCGCGAGGGGCGCATGGCGAGGGCGTCGGTCGGAACGGTGATGGAGATTTGCTTCGACTGGCCCGTGGAGATGTCGTAGATATTCAGCTCACCGCCGGATTCATAGACGATCTGATTCTTGTGATCGGTGCTGGGCCAGCGAACATCCCACTTGGTGCTGTGGGTAAGCTGATCGGTCTTTTTCGACTTTACATCGTAGGCGTAGAGATTGAGCGTGTCGTCCTTGTCGGACGAGTAAAAGATTTTTCCGCCGACCCACATGGGGTCGCGATGCGAGCGCGGATCGTCGGTGATTTTCTCGGCCGCGTGCGTCTTCAAATCGAAAATGTAAAGTTGCTGGGCCCAGCCGCCGGAATACCGCTTCCAGGTGCGGAAATCGCGGAAAAGCGGAGAGTAAACGACCTGAGCGGAATCAGGAGAGAAGTCTCCGGCGCCGGAATAGGGCATCGGCAGGGCCTGCGGCAGGCCGCCTTCGGGAGAAACGGTGTAGAGGCGATTGTCGCCGAGATCGAAATGCTCACGCAGAGAACGAAAGATGATGGATTTGCCGTCGGGCGTCCAGCCGTAAACCTGATTGTCATAGCCCCAGCGAGGAGTGAGCGGGCCGCGGGCGGGATAAAAGGTCAACTGCCTTGGAACGCCGCCGGTTACGGGGATAACGTAAACCTGTTCGTCGCCGTCGTACTGGCCGGTGAAGGCGATCCACTTGCCGTCAGGAGAGAATTTCGCGAAGACCTCGACGCCGGGATGCGCTGTGAGGCGGGTGGCGAGGCCGCCGGAAGTCGAAGCGAGCCACAGGTCGCCGGCATAGGTGAAGACAACCTTGTCGCCGTGAACATCGGGAAAGCGAAGGAGTTTCGTTTGCGCGTTGGAATTTGCTGCGAAGATAAGGAAAGAAGACAGGCACAACACCACCAGCAGTTTGCGAGGAGACATGAACGCCCTTTCCAGTGCACGGTGTATCAGGCGAGTGCGGAATAAAAGTGGGTATTCTGCAGGCCCGCTTGACCCCAAGAGAGTGGAACGAATTGTACACCGAGTTGCGCGGCGGCGGGAAAATCACCGGCAAATAATGGCGGGATGGGGACGTGTTACCGAAGATGAAACGCGGCACCCCAATACGGGGTTGTGAGGATTTTCCGGGGCGGATAAACTAACAAGTGTTCACGACCCCTCCCTCGGGGACAATTTTTGCGGCCCCTGCTTCGCGATCCAAGAGCGCTTCCTGATTCCTTCCGGCGCGCAGGTAACACCCGGGCCTGAAAAAGGTGGTTAGAGTTGCCTGCAGCGCGCAAGCCGGAATTCCAGATCTTCGTTGCATTGTGCTGCCTGCTATTTGGGGCTTCTGCCGTTGCCCAGCAACCTTCCCGGGTGGAGAGCGCAGGCGATGAGCAGCCCCTGGCGCAAATCGAACACAGTGCGCCGGCAATAGCATCATTCGCAGAGGAAGTCGGCCGGGTGGAGCCCGAGCGGGCCCTGGCGCGGATGGTTCTGGTGCTTTCCCCCTCGCCTGAGAAGCACCAAGCGCTGCTGCAATTCCTGGACGACCAGCAGAATCGGCGATCGCCGGAATATCATCACTGGCTGGCGCCAACGGAATTTGGGACACGATTTGGAGCGGGCGATACCGATACGGAAGCGGTGCGGCAATGGCTGCGGAAGAGCGGGTTGCAAGTGGCTCCGGCATCGCAGAGCCGGCTGTGGGTGGAGTTCAGCGGCACTGCGGCGCAGGTGGAGAGCGCGTTCCACACGGAGTTGCACTATTACGAATGGGCCGGGAAGAAATATCTGGCGAACGCGACGGACATCGCGATACCAGCGCAGTTCGCGGGGATTTCGCGCGGCGTGGTGTCGCTCAATAATTTTGGCAAACGGCCGCCTCGCTTGCTGCCGGCCGCGGCACTGACGCAGCCGAATCTTACGGCGAGCGGGCAGACGAACGTCAACTACCTGGCGCCCGGGGATTTTAGCGCGATCTATAACACCAAGGGACTTTTGAGCGGCGGAGTTGACGGCACGGGAATCAGCATCGCCGTGACCGCGCAATCAGAGATTGCGCTGCCGGACGTGCAGACGTTCCGGCAGATTTTCGTGACGTCGCAGCCGAACGATCCGAATTTCATCGTCAGCGGACCTGATCCGGGCGTAGTTGGTCCAGTGGACATGCAGGAAGCGGAGTTGGACGTGGAATGGGCCGGAGCGGCGGCACCGGGAGCGACGATCGACCTGGTGGTGGCGGCCAGCACGGACACGACGAGCGGGGTGGACCTGGCGGCGGCGTACGCGATTGACAACCGCGTTGCGCCGATTCTGACCTACACGTACGGCGCGTGCGAGGAACTGCTGACGCCGACGCAGAATGAATTTTACAACTCACTGTGGCAGCAGGCGGCGGCCGAAGGGATCACCGTGCTGGTGGCCGCGGGGGACAACGGTGCAGCGGGATGCGATTCGGCAACTTCGGGGCTTCCGGCCACGCATGGGCCGGCGGTGAACGGCGCGGCGGCTACGCCATACAACGTGGCGGTGGGGGGCACGCAATTCGCGGATGTGGCGAATCCCTCCGTCTATTGGGGTTCGAACAACGCGAATTTTTCGTCGGCGCTCGGCTACATTCCGGAGGCGGCGTGGAATGAAAGCTGCGATCCGCTGCAGCCGGGCTCCGCGACAAATTGCGCATTCGGGGCAGGAAATTTCAGCCTGCTGGCGGGAAGCGGTGGCGCGAGCACACTTTACGCGAAGCCCGCGTGGCAGAGCGGCCCGGGGGTGCCTGCGGACGGCATGCGCGATTTGCCGGACGTGTCGCTGGCCGCGGCGGCGAGCCACGACGACATTGTGTACTGCAACAGCACCACGGGCACGGCGTGCCAGATCAACAGCCAGGGTGCAGTTGTGGGACTGACGCTGGTAGGGGGCACTTCGGTCTCCACGCCGGCGATGGCGGGAATTCTGGCGCTGGTGGAAGAAAAAAACGGAGCGTATCAGGGGCAGATCAACTACACGCTTTACAAGCTTGCGCAAACGCACAGTTGCAATTCGTCCGCGCAGACCAATCCAACGGCGCAAAATTCCTGCGTGTTTTACGACATCACGGCGGGCAACAATTCCGTGCCGTGCGCGGGCGGCACGCCGGGATGTTCTTCGCAGCAGAGCGATGTGAATGGCGTGCTTGCGGGCGACTCGGCCGGAGTGGGATACAACATGGCTACAGGGCTTGGTTCGGTGAACGCGACAAACCTGGCGAATTTCTGGAACACCTCCTTCCTTGTTGCGACGCAGACCACGCTGCAATTGCCGACCAGCTTTGTGCACGGAACGCCGTTGAACGTGACGGGCGCTGTCTCCGCAACGACGGGCGGAGGCGCGCCAACGGGAACCCTGTCGTTGATGACCGGCGCGGGCGCGGCTCCCGATGCGCTGACGCTGGCGAATGGCGCGTTTTCGGCGACGGTGAGCGATTTGCCCGGAGGAAGCTACAACCTTTCGGCGCACTATGCGGGCGACGCGACGTTCGCGCCGAGCGATTCGAGCAGCGTTGCGATGAATATTCTTCCTGAGGCGAGCAGCGTTTCGCTGAGCGTGAATGGTTTGCAAAATGGAGCGGCGGCGTACGGCGCTCCGTTGAACGTGGTGGTTAGGCCGGTGGGCGTTTCGGGCGCGGGGATTGCGACGGGAAGCGTAACGCTGAGCGACGGCGGGACAACCGTCGGCACCTATCCATTGACGGCGGACGGAAAAGTTTCCATTCCCACAGGTGGAACGAGCGGCTATTCCTTCGGTCCGGGAGCGCATTCGTTGACCGCTTCGTATAGCGGGGACGCGAGCTTTCAGGCGGGCTCATCGGCAGCAGTTGCTTTCACTGTGAACAAGGGCGCGCCGTTTGTGGTGGTGGGCGCGAACTCCGGCAGTGTGCCGACGGGACAATCGGTAGGTGTGCACGCGATTGTGAGCGCGACGGGCACGGCGGCAGCCACGGGAACGGTTCAGTTCACTGTGGATGGCGCGGCACAGGGCGCGACGATCCCGCTGCAAGTTGGAGGGCTATTTGGAACGCAGGCGCAAGCCTCGGCGATTTTTTCGAATCTTTCCGCGGGCACGCACTTGATAGGCGCAATTTATGACGGCAGCAGCGACGCGAATTATTCGAGCGTGCCTTCGGGCAACGGCGCAAACGAAACCACGGCTTCGGTAACGGTGGGACCGTTGAACGGGACAACTCTTACGACGACGGCGCTGAACATCGCTGCGGCGCCGGTGTTTCCCGGCGATCGAGGGACGTTCACCGTAAGCGTCAGCCCCAACACCGGGAATGGGGCGGTCACGGGGACTGTGGCGCTATGGGACGCCGTGGGGCCACGAGGAGCGCCCGCAACGATTACTTCTGGCGCAACGACGATTCAACTGGAATGGACGCAGGGTGGAACGGCGTCGGTGTATGCGGTGTACTCGGGCGACGCCAACAATGCCGCGTCGTCGAGCGCGTTTCACACGTTCACGGTGCAACCGGGCGCGCCGCAAGTGGCGCTGACGGTGCAAGGCTCGAGCGGGGGAATTTCGCAGAGCAGCCTGATTGCCAGCGTCTCTGGCAATTTAAAACAGGGGACGCTTGCTTCTCCCACGGGATACGTGGAGTTCTGGGATTCGGTGGATGGCGGCGCGCCACAATTGCTGACCAGTTTGCAGTTGACCCCGGGAGCAGCGGGAGTCTCCGTGGCCGGCACGCGCGTGATGCTGGCGAGCGGTGTGCACAGCCTGTACGCGCACTATAACGGCGACAACAATTGGCAGGGAGCGAATTCCCTGAGCACGGGCGCGCCGAGCTACGCGCTGAGCTTCGTGACCAACCCAATGAGTTTTACGGGGGGAATGGCGGGAACGACGAGCGTTCAGGTGACGCCGATTGGAGGGTTCACGGGGACAATCACGCTGAGCTGTCCTACGGCCTCGTTTGCGGTGGCGGGCTACGCGTGTTCGTTCAATCCGGCGCAAGTGAGCATCGTGGATGCCAACGCGCAGCTTACCACCCTGACGCTGATGCCCAAAAACGCAACGGCGGCGGCCGCAAAAACCGGGTTTCCGGGCGCAACTTTTTGGGCGGGTGCGGGGTTATGGTGGGTTGCCTTGGGGTTCGTCCCATTCTTCTATAAAGGGCGCGGAGCGCTGGACGCAATGGCGCGATCGATCAGGCGATGGCCAGATGCGATGCCGGGGATGGGAGCAGGTTCGCGGGCATGGGTGAGAGGTTCGGCAGCGCTGATGGCGAGCCTGATGATTGGGTGTGGAGGCGGAGGCGTTGGGAATGGCAGAGGGCTGTTGCCGACGACGACCACTATTGCCGTGCAGCAGTCAGGAAATCAGTGGAGCGTGAGCACGAGTGTGCACTCGTCCGGGATAAATCCGACGGGAACCGTCAGCCTGATTGTGGACGGCGGAGTTGCGCTGACGAACGGGGTTTCCAATGGGGCGGCGAATTTCGGATTCTCACCGAGCCCGATGGTTGGCATTCACACGTTGGACGCTCGGTATTCGGGAGACGCGAACGATCAGGCCTCCGATTCTGGCGCGCAGCCGGAAATATTCGCGGGGAACGCCGCAGTGGTGGTGGCGGGCGCAAGCGGGCCGAATATGGAGACAGCGGCAGTGAAGGTAAGTATAAATTGATGCAATTTTATTACAACAAAGAGGTCTGGAGTCGGCTCAAATATTGGAAGTACTGGCAAACCCAGGCCTGTTTTTTGCATCTGATGTGAAGCAAGAACCGTACTCCCCGCAATGGGGGCTGGGACCGCGATTCCTGCCAAGTGGAAGTGGTTGATTCAGAAGTATCCAAACTCAGGAGCCGATGCGAACCATGAAAATCCGAACGACCGCGATGGGTGTGATTCCTGGATTACTCGCCCTCGCTCTACTCGCAGCCCCAAGCGTACAAGCGCAGACCCACCCTGTGCCTTCCAGAGTTACCGCGGAAGTGGACGACACAAACACAGTGAAGTTAAAAGGAAACATTCATCCGTTGGCGCGCCCGGAATTCGACCAGGGCGCGGTTGCCGATTCGCAACCGATGACGCGGATGCTGCTGACGCTGCAACGCAGCGCGGCGCAGGAGACGGCGCTGCAACAATTGATGGACGCGCAGCAGACCAAGGGATCGGCAAGCTATCACGCGTGGCTGACGCCCACGCAGTTTGGCCAGCAGTTCGGGCCGTCTGACGCGGACGTGCAGGCGGTGACGGACTGGCTGACGCGGCAAGGATTTCAGGTAGCGAAAGTGGCCGCGGGACGCACGGCGATCGAATTCAACGGGACCGCGGGGCAGGTACGGAGCGCGTTTCACACGGAGATTCACAAGTTTTCCGTAAATGGCGAGGTGCATTTCGCTAACGTAAGCGATCCAGCCATCCCCGGGGCGCTTAGCCCAGTTCTCAACGGCGTGGTGGCACTGCACAATTTTCCCAAGTCTTCCTACGCGCGCAACAGTGGAGTCTACCGGCGAGTTAAAGGATCTCAGCAGATACAACCCCTTTTTACCTTCGGAAACCCGGCAAGGTTTGCCTTGGGTCCTGGAGATTGGGCGAAAATATATAGCGTCCCCACCACAGCAGTATGTGGCGGCCAGACATGCACGGGTGCCGGCCAATCGATCGCAGTAATCGCACAAACGAACATCAATTTGCAGGATGTCACGGCATTCCGGCACATGTTCGGACTGGACCAAAACTCTCCGGCCAATAACGTTACGGTAGTAGTCAATGGAGTGGATCCGGGAATACTGGGGCCGGATACCACCAACGACGAGCTAGAATCCGATCTGGACGCGCAATGGGCTGGCGCGATCGCTCCAAATGCAAACATCCTGCTAGTAGTTTCGCAGGGTACGTTGTCGAACCCTACTCAGGTCTCGCAGGGCGTAGATCTCTCCGCGCTATATGCGGTAGACAACAATCTGGCGCCGATCATCAGTGATAGTTATGGGAATTGCGAAGGCTTCCTGCTTACGGCCGGCAACCAATTTTACAACGTGCTCTGGCAGCAAGCGGCGGCCCAGGGAATTACCGTTGCGGTGGCAGCAGGAGACAATGGGCCAGCGGGCTGTGATCCGTTTGCCGATCCCAATGCAGCAACCTTGGGAGTAGCCGTAAGCGGAATAGCGTCAACTCCGTTCAACGTGGCGGTGGGAGGGACGGATTTCGACCCAACCACGACGGGAAACTCAAAGTATTGGAACACGACAACCGACACGATCAACTCAGCACTGGGTTATATACCTGAAACGACATGGGACGATTCTGCTTGCGCAATGGCTTTCCCCGTTGCTTGCACATCGGTTGACACAGTATTTGCAGCGGACTTGGCAGCCGGGAGCGGGGGCCCTAGCAATTGTGTCGTCGCGAATCCTTCGAACAACGCGGCCGGGTTTGCATGCACTACGAATTCCACCTATCCGAAAGGCGGGTATGTAAAACCCTCATTTCAGTCGGCATTAACGCCGGCTGATCTTGTTCGGGACATTCCCGACATTTCGTTCTTCGGCAGTGACGGCGGACCTCTTCAGGGTGGGAGTGGAATCGCACTGGTCGTGTGCCAATCGGACAGTAACCCGCAAGGGTCGACTACGCCGACGGGAACAGCCTGTAATCTATCGACGCCGTTCGCGGACTTTAGCCTGGTTGGAGGCACTTCCGCTGCAACCCCTACCTTTGCGGCGGTGATGGCGTTAGTGAACCAAGCAACGGGCCAGCGGCAAGGGAATGCGAACTATGTTCTTTACAACCTTGCAGGTAACGATACGAATTACATGGGCGGGAGTTGCCTGACGAAGTTGCCGGCCAGTCCTAATTCCCTTTGCATTTTCAACGACGTAAATAGCGGAAACAATTCGGTGGCTTGTGATGCAGGAACCCCTAATTGCAGCAACTCGGGCTCAGGTGCGGGCGCGTTCGGTGTAATAGTCTGTGCGACAACAACTCAAGCCTGCCCTGCTGCGGATGCTCAGAGTCCTGCGTTTCAGTCAGCTCCAAAGTATGATCTGGCGACCGGATTGGGATCAATCAACGTCGGCAATCTTTTGAGCAACTGGACTTCCGCCACCAGGGCTGCGACCACGACGACGGTGGCAACAGTGACCGGTGGATCGGTCGCAGGAACTCCGTTCACCGCATCGGTTAGCGTTAGTCCCTCAACTGCAATGGGAAGCGTGTCATTGATTGCTCTTGATGGCAGCACTCCCGCGAAAGTGCTTGGAACCATAGGCTCGGATTCCTCGGGTAATCCTTTCACGCTAACCGGTGGAACTGCAACGGTGACCGGGAACTCGCTCCCGGTGGGTAGCGTTTCCGTCGAAGCAACTTATAGCGGAAGCGCGACCTTCGCCGTCAGCACGTCTCCGGCTTTGCCACTCGCGGGCGCAGTGTCTGGGGCCGGTTATACGGCGAAGACGACGGTCTCTATTGTTAACAGCTCCCAAGTCACCAGCACGGGAAACCAGAATTTCCCCTACGGGACGCCGTACAGCCTGGCGGTGGTCGTGACGCGATCCGATGGAACAAGTTGCAGCTTCGGCGCTCCGAGTACCAAACCGGCAATTCCCTGCCCGACGGGAAAGATTACGCTGACGGACAACGGAGCTGCACTGAATGATTTCCTGAGCAATGGGGCCGCGACGAATGTGACGAGTCTCAACAACCAGGGAATATCTGAGGACCAGCCAATCAATTTGCCCGCGACGGTCAACGGTGCGACGCCCGGCGTGCACAAGATCGTGGCCACCTATTCTGGTGACGCTAATTATGCCGCTGGGGCCCCCAGCAATACGTTGCAAATCACCATTCAGCAAGTGCCGACAACCACCCAGGTGGCTGCGAGTTTGTCGAGTGTTGCCTCCGGAACGAGCGTGCAACTCTCCGCGCTCATCTCTCCAAATTCATCTAGCAACGGAAACGCGCCCTGTGGAACCGGCAGCACTGGAACTGTGCAATTCACCGAGAACGGAACCGCTCTGGCTGGTACGGTAACGTACACGCCAGTAAATGGCCAGACCAACCCAAATGGCGCATCGTGCACAGCCACGTTGACGACAGCGATTTCTTCGCTGTATCCGCCAGGAACCAGGGAGCCGCGTCCGACCCTACCCTTGTGGCCGATGGTATTTGCAGTGCTGAGCATTGTGCTCTTTACGCTCGGCTGGCACTGGATGCCGGAGAACCGGCGGCGTACTTATGCTTACGCGAGCTTCCTTGCTCTCGCACTGGTGGCTGTAGCCATCGCAGGATGCGGCGGGGGTGGCAGTAGCAACGGCGGGCACACAGCAACCATTAAGGCGGCCTTTTCGGGCGATGCGAACTACGCGGCGTCGTCCGGCACCACGACCATCACCGTCCAATAATCAAAAACACAAGCGGGAAGAGGCGCTCCGCGAAGGCGGGGCGCCTTTTCTTTTTGCGCGGGATTCGATTGCGCAGGTATAAAAGCTTAGACGTCACGCCGTAGACAAGGTTCGCATGCGGTGCTATGATTCGCGGACTTTGGGAGTCCGCCGGCCCGGTGCAGCCGGCGATTCCCGTGAGTTCATTCAAAAAACGGCAAATATATTCCCAGCGAGTGGCTATGAACCTTATACGGGCAGTCCTTCGTTCGTCGCTCCTGTTCGGCATAATTCTGTGCCAAATCCATGTTCAAACGGCGATGGGACAGGCGCGCCCGCGGGTGGTGGATGCCGTGGACGACGCGCGGCGAATCACGCTGACGGGGAACGTACACCCATTGGCGCGGGCCGAATTTGACCGGGGCGCGGCGGCGGATTCGCTGCCGATGAACCGGATGCTGCTGTTGCTGAAACGCAGCGACGAGCAGGAAGCGGCGCTGCAGAGCACGCTGGCGGGATTGCAGGACAAGAGTTCCCCGGGATTTCACCAGTGGCTGACGCCGGCGCAATTTGGCGCGCAGTTTGGCCCGGCCGACGCGGACATCCAGGCGGTGACGGATTGGCTGACGCGGCAGGGATTCAGCGTCGGAAAGATTTACAGCGGGAAAACGGTGATCGAGTTTTCCGGGAACGCCGGGCAGGTGCAGAGGGCGTTCGGCGCGGCGATTCACAACTATCAGGTGAATGGGAAGACGTACACGGCGAACGCGAACGATCCGCAGATACCGGCGGCGCTGGCGCCGGTGGTTAGCGGCGTGGTGACGCTGCACAATTTTCCGCGGCAGTTTTACGCGCGGCGATTCGGGGTATTGCACAAGAGCACGGGGAAAAGCGTGGCGGAGCCATTGGTGACGAACCCGTTTGGCACGGGAAATTTTTATGGAGTCGGGCCGGGAGACTTCGCGAAGATTTACGGCGTGCCGGCGACGTGCGGGAGTTCGCCGGCGGCTTGCAACGGGGCCGGGCAGACGATTGCGATTGTCGGGGAAACGAATTTTAATGTCGGCGACGTGCAGCGGTTCCGAAGCATCTTCGGATTGCCGCCGACGTTTTACGCAACCAACATTATATTGAACGGAGAAGATCCGGGGATTACTTCGACGGACGAGGAGGCGGAAGCGGACCTGGACACGCAGTGGTCGGGCGGGGTTGCGCCGGGAGCGACGATCCAGTATGTGCTATCGGCTTCGACCACGGCGTCGCAGGGAGTGGATTTATCGGCGCTGTATATCGTGGACAACAACCTGGCCGGGGTGATGAGCGAAAGCTACGGCGAGTGCGAATCGGGCCTGGGGACCGCTGAGAATTTGTTCTACAACAACCTGTGGGAGCAGGCCTCGGCGCAAGGGATCACCGTGGCGGTTTCGACGGGAGACAGCGGATCGGCCGGATGCGACGATCCGCATACGGAAGGTTTGGCCGCCAGCGGGCCGGCGGTGAATGGACTGGGCTCAACTCCCTACAATGTGGCGGTGGGCGGGACGGACTTCAACGAATACGGAACCTGGGCGAATTATTGGAGCAGCACGAATGACCCGACGACGGGAACCTCGGCGCTGGGATACATCCCCGAAATACCGTGGAACCAGAGTTGCGCGCAACTGGGAGCGAGCGGTTGCAATATAAATACGACGCCGCAGGAATTGCAAAACATCGTGGCGGGCGGCGGAGGGCCGAGCAGCAGGTACGGTAAGCCAAGCTGGCAAATCGGCGTGGCTGGGATGCCCGTAGACGGAAAACGGGATTTGCCGGATATTTCGCTCTTCGCCAGCCCGGGATTCAATGGAAGCGGATATCTCTACTGCCAGGCGGATGCATCCGGCTCATGCACCGGAGGATTTAGCGGAACTCTCTCGATTGGGGTAATCGGCGGGACTTCGGCGTCGGCTCCGGCCTTTGCGGGGATCATGGCGCTGATCAACCAGAGCCAGGCCACGGCGCTGAATCAGACTCCGCGGCAAGGAAATGCGAATTATGTGCTGTATGCGCTGGCGAACGGGCTAGGGGCGAGTTGCCCATCGAAGGTTTCCGAAGCGGCGGGATGCGTTTTCAACGACATTACGGGGGGAAGCAGCGCGCTGCCGACGGGCGGCGCGGGAATCGGGACGATCAGCGTGCCGTGCAGCGGGGGGGCATCGGGCTGCAGCGTAACCCTGGCCACTCAAATTGGGGTGCTCGACGATCCGAACAAGCCGGGAACGCTGGCGTGGAATGCGGGTGCGGGGTACGACATGGCGACAGGGTTGGGTTCGCTGAACGTAAGCGGCCTGATTGCGGGATGGGCGACGACGTCAACAGTGCCAACGACGACGGCGCTGACACTTTCGCCGATGACGGGAATAGCGCATGGGTCAGAAAATGTGACGACGACCATCAGCGTTACGCCCAAGACCGGTACAGCGAAGGGAACGGTATCGCTGCTGGCGCAACCCACGGCGGGGTCGACCGTCAGCGTGGGAGAATTTACGTTGGGGGCGAACGGAAGTGTCAGCGGCACGACGACGAACTTGCCGGGCGGGGCGAATTATCCGGTGTATGCGCACTATTCCGGAGACGGCATCAACGCGCCGAGCGATTCGACACCTGTAAGCGTTAGCGTGGCCCCGGAAAGCAGCCAGACGTTTATCGTGATTCCCACGTTCGATTTCAATGGGAATCTTTTGAACGGAAATGCGACGACTGTGACGTATGGAACGCGCTACATCTTGCGCATGTACGTGACCGACAAGAACGCCAAGCCCAGCGCCACCGGACCGCCGAGCCCGACATGCTACAACGAAAATCTCCTTGCCTGCCCGACGGGTACGGTCACCCTAACAGACAACGGGGCGCTGATAGACACCGGCGGCGGCGGGCAAGGGATCTATAACCTCAATAGCGAAGGGTACACGCGAGATCTTGTTCCCTCTTTAACGGGCGGGACACACATGCTCGTAGCGATCTACAGCGGCGACAATAGCTATCTAAAAGGTACTCCGGCATCTGTGCCTTTCACGGTCACGACGGCCGCGACGCAGTTGACATTCACCAATAATCCAAGTCCGTTGGTTGGTTCCACGACAAACTTACTGGTATTAGGGGTACCGAACGTGACGACCGGGGCGGCGGCTACTGGCACTATTTCCGTATACGACGCTGCGACGCTAATAGCTGGCCCGGCGCCAGTCGCCCCGGTTTACACTGGGCAGAATCTGCCAGCCGATTTCTCGGTTTCGGTCCCGGTCACGTTCTCCACCAGCGGGGACCATTCCCTAACCGCAAAGTACTCGGGCGACAACGATTATGGGGCCGCCACATCTGCCACCCTAGTGGTTCACGAGTTGTACCCGACATCGATGGTACAAACGGAATCTTCGCAGGTCATTAATTACGGACAAGGTGTGAGCGTGACTGCGACGGCAACGAGCAGCAGCAAGAACCCGCCGATGACGGGCACATTCAGTTTTCAGGGTTATTCGACGCCAATTCCCGGCCCCGTGATACCAACATTGAGTACAGACGCCAACGGCAATCAGGTTCTTACCGCAAGTGTAACCACGGTGCCGCAAGGTAGCGAGTTGATCTTGGCATCTTACTCGGGGGACGCGAATTACGCACCTGCGCAATCCTCTGGGACGGTTACAGTGAACATTCCCGATTTCACTATGACTGCATCCGGTGGGATTTCCGCCGCGCTGGGGCAGACCGGTAGCGCAACTCTGACCATTACGCCCGCGAGCAGCACGCCTAGCACAGTGACACTGTCGGTTCCTGGAAGTCCAGTTCCGGGGACAACCCTGACCTTGAATCCGACCACCGTTAATCTGGCGGGAGCGCCGGTGCAGGTCACGTTGACGCTGTCCACAACCGGATCGACTGCCGGAGCGGCAGTCAAACCGCAATTCCGGAGAGCCGGAGTGTTGAGAGTGACTCGGGGGAATTGGTGGGGCGCGTCGTTCGCGAGTGCGGTGGCGTTCCTCTTCCTGATGGGAATGCCGGCACGGAAACAAAGATACCGGGCACTATTATTCTCGCTTGGGTTTATTTGCGTGGCGACGTTCGGATTGGGCTGCGGAGGGGGTGGGGGTTCCAGTGGGGGCGGCGGCGGGGGCGGGGCACCTACGCCAACCTCGATTACCATTACGAGCCCCAGTGCGAAGATCACGCAAGGTGGATCGGTCACGTTGACGGCCAACATCATTGCGACGCAGGCAATCACCGGAGGCGTCGTGTTTAACCAAAATGGCAGCCCCATGTCTACCGTCATCCCCGCGGTCAACTCACAAGCAACCGTCACGCTGAACAATAGTCCCGGAACCACCCCAGGGATTTTCACCTATACGGCGAGCTTCAGTGGTGACGCAAAAAATCAGCCGTCGTCAACGGCGACCGGGGTTACTGAGGAATTTGAGGGGAGCGTTCCCATCCTGATTCAGGCAGCGACTGGAACCCTGAGCCACTCGGCACAGATCCAGCTCACCTTGCAGTGATATTCAGGAAGAACGGCGCCGCGTGATGCCCATGCGCAGGTTCAATTGGTGGCGTTGGGGGGGAAGAAGATATTCCAGAATTGGGGAGAGGGCGTGGTGAACTCGATGGGGACGAGGGAGCCTTCCGAGTTCAGTTGCGGCGGGCGCACGACGTGGGCTTCCACTTTTTTCGAGGTCTTCGGATTTTCAATTGAGAGCTTGGTTCCCATGGCAATGCCTTCGGGCAGGACGATCATGGCGCCGCTGGCACTGACCGTGTGGGTAAAGCCGTGCAAGGGATTTGTTTTGCCCGGAATGTGAATAATCACCGGCATCTTCAGGAGGACGCGCTGGGCGCGGCGGCGCTCTTCAGCGGTCTGCGGACGGGCCACGGCCGTGCCGCGCTTCACATTATGCGAAGGAGCGACTGGCGGCGCGGCGTTCAATTTCTGCGGAGGCGTCAAAGTTCAATCCCCCAGAACTCCATGTCGGGCGAGACAAGTTCGATGCCGTATTCCCAGCCTTCGGGCTGCTGATTCCCTTTCCAAACGACGATGGCGGCGTTGCTGGTTTGCGTGGCGAGATTGGTCAGGGCCAGGCGCTGCTCGACTTCGAGCGGCTCCGTGAGGAACACCAGGCAGCCGTAGGGATTCACGGTGCGGGTGATCGCGTCGATGGTCTCGCGCTTGGCAGCTTCGCCTTCCCATTCCAGGCGAATCGGCACACGAGAATTCATGCGGCGCCCGCGGCGCTTTTCGCCGTAGCGCGCACCTGCATCTTTGAGTTCGCGGAGTTTGACCGTCATTTGACCGGATTTGCCCTCTACCTCGTCATGCTAAAGTTGGAGTTAAATAGGGTCAATGGTACAAAAGTCGCAGCGGATGCAAAAGAGTAGCTGTCCGAAAGGACAGGGGCGAGCGCAAGTTGAAGAATCTGATAGTAAATGCAGACGACCTGGGCTGGACTGAGGGGATCAACCGCGGCATTGCGGATGCGCACAGGCGCGGGCTGGTCACCAGCACTTCCCTGCTGGCGAATGGGCGGGCTTTTGATTCGGGGATCGCGGTGAGCCAAACTCATCGGGATTTGGGTGTTGGCGTTCATCTGAATCTCAGCGACGGGCCGCCGACGGCTCCCGCCCCCAGTGTGCCGGGACTGCTAAACAAAGCGGGGAATCTGGAAGGCGGGCCGGAAAGCCTGTTGCTGCGGATTGCGGCGCGGAATCTCCCTCTGAACGAAGTGGAGTTGGAATGGGACGCGCAGATCGCGAAGATCAAAAGCGCCGGGTTGGCGCCGACGCACCTCGACGGTCACAAGCACGTGCACATGCTGCCGGGATTGTTCCAGTTGGCGCTGCGGCTGGCGCGAAAGCATGGGGTCCCCGCGATTCGCATTTCACATGAAGAATCGGGGCTGCGCGCGGTGCTGTCTTCGGGGGGCGAGCTGAAAACCAGCGTGCTATTGAAACAGGGGATCCAAGCACGCGGGTTGAAAATTCTTGCCAGGGACGCGAGAGAGATGGCGCAGCGCGCGGGCATTTCGTCGACAGATTACTTCTGCGGCATCGCGCAGACCGGAGTGCTGACCCGGGAAGGGGTGGAGCGGCTGCTGGAAGCGCTTCCGGACGGAACCACCGAGCTGATGTGCCATCCGGGTTATGTGGATGAGGATTTGCGGAAAACGAACACGCGGCTGCAAGGGTCGCGGCAGACGGAACTGGAGATTTTAACGGACACGTCGGTCAGAAAAATTGTCGCCACGCGGGGTATTCGCCTGATAAACTATGCTTTCCTGGCTCAAGCGGCTTAGCTGCGCCCAGAGCGGATTCCGAAGGGGTGATTCCCGGCCGGGCTGCAGCATTAGCGTACAGAAAGAGGCAACGAGAAGTCCGTATGCGAAGTGAAACACCCATTCATTATTCCCTCGTGGTTCCCTTCTTTAACGAGCAGGAGAACATCCCGACGCTGTACATGAAGCTGACCGAAGTGATGGATTCCATCGGGGAACCGTACGAGATGGTGTTTGTGGACGACGGCAGCAAAGACAACACCTACAAGGTTCTCACAGAGATTTACGAGCATGACCGCCGCGTGAATGTGGTGCGGCTGCGGCGCAATTTCGGGCAGACGGCGGCGCTGAAAGCGGGTTTTGATTTTGCGCGCGGCGAAGTCGTCATTTCGATGGATGGGGATTTGCAGCACGATCCGGAAGAGATTCCCCGATTCCTGGAAAAGATCGAGGAAGGCTACGACCTGGTGAGCGGCTGGCGCTACCAGCGGCGGGACCACTGGCTGATGCGGCGGGTACCCAGCAAGATCGCCAACTGGCTGATGGCCAAGCTTTCCGGGATTGAGTTGCACGATTTCGGGACGACATTCAAGGCTTACCGGCGGGAAATTCTGCAGGAGATTCAGCTTTACGGCGAACTGCACCGGTTCATTCCGGCGCTGGCGAGTTCGACCGGTGCGCGAATCGCGGAAGTACCGATTTCGAATCCGGATCGGAAGAGTGGGAAGTCCAATTATGGAATTGGGCGGACGATTCGTGTGTTCTTCGATTTGATCATGGTGAAGTTCCTGCTGGATTATTCGACGCGGCCGCTGCAATTTTTCGGCATGCTGGGGCTTGCGGGCACGGGAAGCGGATTTGTGCTGGGATTGCTGCTGGTGGCCAGCAAGATTGTTTACCACCAGAACATCATGACGGAGCATGGGCCGCTGCTGTTGCTTTCCATAGCGCTGTTTGTCAGTGGGATTCAGTTTATTTCGATGGGATTGCTTGGAGAGATCAGTTCGCGGACATATTATGAGTCGCAGAACAAGGCGATCTACGCGTTGCGCGAAGTGAAGAGCCATCGCAAGGAATTGGGCGATTCCGCCGAGCCTGCGCGGCCGAGCGGTAGCTCTGAGCGGTAGGAACAGAAAGTGGAAGGTGGAAGTGCATCGTTCGGGGAGCGCAGGGAAAGGAAACGAGCTTGAAACGGAATTCCCAGCAAGAACGGCAGCAAGCGCACGAGCTGCTTGACATGCTGCCCGACGAAAAGCTGAACGCGGTACGCACCCTGCTCGAAGTAATGGTCGAACCGCTGTCCCGCTCACTGTCCCTGGCCGCGGTGGAAGAGGAAGAACTCACACCTGAAACTGCGGCCGCGCTGGAACGTGCCCGCGCTTCGCTTGCCGGCGGTGAAGGAATTCCTCATGAGGAAATTCTGCGCGAGTTCGGCCTGAAGAAGTGACCGAACCGCAGGGGCCCGAACGCATCACGGTCCACTGGTCCCCGGAAGCCCGTGCCGATCTCCGCGCCATCGACCGCGAATCCGCCATACAGATTCTTTACTGCCTGGACCGATACCTCGCGAGCCGGACTGGTGATGTAAGAAAACTGAAGCCTCCATTCACCGGCTGCCGTCTGCGGTGCGGCGATTACCGGGTCTTCTTCGATCTGAAGAACGACAACGCCATTGAAGTCACTGCCGTCCGCCATCGCAAGGATGCTTATCGCTGAGCAAATACACCCGCGGCGGGTGTTCGTATTTCTCTTTGGCTGCCGGGCGGTTGACCAGAGAGGCCAAGCGGAAGGTCCGAGCGATAACACACGAACCTGCGCGATTTTCCTGCTTTCTCGCATGGCGCAGAATCGGTATCGGACTGCTAAAAAACAAGAACGTCAAACCCGCACCCTTGAAAATCACAAGGGTGCGCCACCCAAATTCGCTTTATCACTTTAAGTGTGCGCAGTCCGCTTCTGAAGAGCTAAGCGGCGTGGGCGTTGGTTTGGTGAATATCCGTTTCCATCTGGTGTTTTTCCCAGCAGCTTGCTTGCTCTCCGGCAAAAGGTTGAGCGTGGTAGCGGCGGTAGCTTGGATCGCGGCCGTTGAGCGCAGGGTCGTAAATCTTCTCCCGCACCCACCTTTCTCCTGACAAGATTGGCGATTGGCAGTGGGCGCACAGGGTCACGCAGACGATCATTGTTTTCCTCCTTCTGGCCTGTGACGACCGTATCTAACCCTCAAAACGGGTACACCTACTGAGACGCGGCTTTCACTCGCGAGGTAATGGAATCGGTGTAAAGAGTGTGTCTCGTCTTGGTCATTTGTCTGGAGAGTGGCCCGGGGCGAATGACATGGAATTCACTGACATGAAAGCCCTTGAACGGATGTCACTTCAGCAATTTCTTTGAAGGGTCAGATGACAAGTGCCGCCAAAAATCCGGGCACAGGTAGATTCCAACTTGATTAGGGGGCGAGACGGCGGTATTGGCCGCGGTGGAAGAGCAGCGGGCTGCCTTCGTGGCATTCCATGCTTTCCACTTCGCCGAGGAAGATGGTGTGATCGCCTGCGGGGTGTTCGGCGACGACGTTACAGGCGAGTTCGGCGAGGGCGCCATCGAGGAGCGGAATGCCGCTGGAGGTCCAGCGATAGCGAATGCCGAGGCGAGCATGCTCTTCCGCGGTCTGCTCGAGTTTGGCGAAATACTCGGAGAGCGCTTGCTGGCCTTCGCGCAGGATGCTGACGCCGAAGCGGCGCTGGGATTTGAGATAGGAGAGGAGCCTGGCGTCGTGACTGACGCAGGCTAGGACTAGCAGAGGGTCGAGCGAAACGGATGTGAAGGAATTGGCGGTCATGCCGTGGACAAGGCCGGGTTCGCGTTCAGCTGTGATTACGGTGACGCCGGTAGCGAAGGTGCCCGCGACTCGGCGAAAGGTCAAGGAATCGAGAGAAGAGATGGCCATGGCGGCTTCTCTTTCAAGATAACACAGGAGCGGAGGACGGGAGGTTGGCGTGGTTGCGGATTGTCACTGGCCAAAGAGTGAAAGGTAGATCCCTCATCCCGCAAAGGCGCGGGATTCGGGATGACAAGGTTGGAGCAGGAGGAAGAGCGCTCACCGGGGTGAGCGCTCTTTTCACATCGTACAGTTCTCGCGATTACGACAGTCCGCGAAATGCGGAGAATGGCCACCGGGGCAAGCTTGGCCCCGACCGGGTCGGGGCCGCTACGTGGGCAGTTAGCGGTGTGGCGGTTTATCCTTGTCTTTATCTTTGTTTTTGTCTTCATTCTTGGCAGGTTTGGCGGGCGGAGCGGAGTGCGCGTGCTCAGCGGCCTGTTTCTGCTGCAACTGTTGCTGCTGCTGGTCGTGTTTCTGTTCGACCTGCTGGAGCTGCTGTTGCTGCTTCTGCTGGACCTGCTGCTGCGTGGCAGCATCCGCATTCTGCTGCTGGACTTTCTGCTGCTGCTGATACTGCTTCTGCTGGACTTTCTGGTATTCCTGGTCTTGTTTCTGCTGCAGCTGTTGAATCTGGTCTTGATGTTTTTGTTCGAGCTGCGGATTCACGTTGTTGGCCGGGCGCGAAGTTGGCGGACGGTCCTTATAAGCACTCGGGTTCGCGTTCGGATTCGCATTGGCATTGGCGTTAGCGTTCGCGTTTGGATTGACGTTGGCGTTCGCCGGACGGTTGTTGTTTGCCGGGGCGTTTGCGTTCACGTTGTTGGTTACGGGCGCGTTCGCGTTCGGATTGACGTTAGAATTCGGCGGACGATTGTTGTTCGGCTGCATTCCCCGGTTGCCCGGCTGAGCATTTCCCGGTTGAACATTCGACGGCTGGGGATTCGTGGCTACTCTTGCCGGCGGCGCCATTCGGACCGGCATGACGTTGTTATGGGGCTGCTGAGATTGCATCTGGCGAGCCTGAGAAATCGAGATCGGTTGGCCGTTGTTGGCCTTGATGGCTTCCTGACGCTGCGCAAACGGCATGGGCGCAGGGGGAGGAGTGGCCTTGGCAACGACCGCGCGCGATTGAATGGCCGCGGGCGGCTGATAACGGGTTGCGGCGCCTCCGCCGAGAACGGCCTGCCTGGGAGGTACAACGGCGGGTGCGCTGACGGCGACCTGGGCCGTGGCCATTTCACGATCATTGACATGCACCATGTTGCGGCCAACGGGTTGAGCGGAGGTGAAGGATTGGCCGGAAGTGGCGGTGACGCCACCGGCGACACGCTGGTTGACGTACGTCACGTTGGTTACGTTTTTGTTGATTACGGTGGTGTTGTAATAGTTGTTGACGACGGTCTGATTCACGGTGGTGTTCGAGACGTTCACATTCGTGATGTAGGTGCGGCTGACGTGATACGAAGGCACGAAAACTTCACGCGGGCCGAGCGGGAACCAGCCGACGTTTACCCCGACTCCAGCGCCGACACCAACTCCCACGGCGAAGTTCGGCCCGCCAACCCACGCGACGAGCGCGGGCGCATACACCGGGCGCACGTAAGCGACCGCGACGACGCGCGGCGGGCACGGAACCCAGCCCCAGGCGCCGCGAACATTGACCCAACGGCCGTAGTGAAATGGAGCGAAGCCCCAGGGCGCATCATCCACCCAAGTCCAGCCCCAGGGGGCGATGTAGGCCCAGTGGCCGTAACGATAGGGCGCCCAACCGACAACGGTGACGTGCGGATACCAGACCGTGCCGTATTCCGGATCCTGGCGCCAGCCGCCGTAATCGTCGAGGTCTTCGTAGCCGATCACGTCATCGGAAACGTAGCGGCGCGCCACGGCGTGTTCTTCGCGGTAGTCGCGCTGGGTGCACCAGCGATCGAAATCGTCGTCGCCATCGGCGTTTTGCATGTCCGCGTCCAACGAATCGGTGCCGGTGAAGACGCCCCGCTCGCCGGGATGAACAGTATAGGCGGAGCCGCCGCCTGTGACTTCTCCAGTGCCTTCGGGAACATTGATAACAGTAGTGTCGCCGGCTTCATTGACGTTGATGCGATAGCGGCCGGGGCGCAGGACGGAAAACGCGAGGTTGGGCGTATCTACTTCGATGGATTCCTGATCGCCGAGGCGAAGCACATGGAGACTGACGGTGCCTTCGGTGACGCGAATTTGCATCATCCGGTCGTCGAGATTCAGGAAGGAAAAACCGGTCTGGCCGGAAAGGCGAATCACGGCGGAACCTACATGAAGTTCGGCGCGCGCAGCCTGATCGGTCCAGAGCTTGTCGCCTGTGGTCATGGGGCGGTTCACGACGGCGGAAACCCAATCATCGGTGCCGGCGGGACTGAAGGAAACTTCTCCGTTGGTGTAGCTCAAGCGGGCGACGCGGCTGGGCGGATCGTCCTTGTCATCGTCGTCAGCCACTGCCGGTTTTGTGGTGCCCAGAACAAATGCAAAGATGAGCGGTACGAGGAATAGCCACTTCCGTGCACGTGTGTTCATGTTGTTCTTTTCTCTCCTGACGCTTTTCGGCTCCGGGTGTTGTGTGGTGCCTGGGATGGGCCGGGAAGAACTCCGACGTTCGAAAGGAAGCACTTTGGACGCACCCGATACTTTCCGTTCGAACGGACCTGGAGCTGAATCTTCCTACGTCACTATGTTTAACACGGGGAGGGGCGGAGAGTTGTGACGGCGGGCGGCGGCGTTTCTAAAAGGGTAAGAGATGGAGGCGCTTAGGCTCTGTTGCATCGTTGCGGAAGAGTGATCCAAGAACGAAAAGCAGATCCCTCACCCCGCAAAAACCGGGGGGATTCGGGATGACATTTCGGCCGCAGGGTCCTCTTAGATATGGAGTCAACAAAGCCAAGCGCTTGGAAGAAAAAGCCCGCGCCAAGAGGATGGCGCGGGCTTGCTGAATTTCACAGAATGTTGGAATTAGTGATGGCCACCGCCGCCATGGGAAGAACCACCGCCTCCACCATGGAAGCCGCCACCACCGCCATGCGAGCCGCCGCTGGAACCACCACCCGAAGAGCGGGGCGCGGAAGAGCCGCGGGGAGCGGAGGAACCGCCGCCTCGCGGAGCCGAGTAAGACGGAGCAGAAGAGTACGAACGCGGAGCTGAGTAAGTGCGGCTCGGCGCAGAGTTGTAGTTCCCGGAGGAACGATTGCCGTTGTACGAAGGCGGCGAGTACGAACGATTGCCGCCCGACGAGGAAGAAGAGTAACCGCGCTGAGCGTTGGATGAGTTAGCGCCGCTATTGCCGCTGCCAGCCCAGGGCGGACGATTGCTGGAGTTCATGCGCGTGGTCTGCGCGGTGGCCGAACGACCGGAACTGCCAAACCCCTGCGGAGCGCGGCCGGAATCCGTCGAGTTGCCCTGCGCATTCCAACTCCGCCCTGAGGAAGTCTGCGGCCTGGAAGCGTTGTTATTGAAATTGTTGGTGGGGCGCGAGGATTGCGATTGCGACTGTGACGCCGATGGCGGCCGGTTGGACGAAAGTTGCGACTGGCGCGCACTGTTGAATCCTTGCGGGCTATTGCCGCTGCGAGCAAAGTTTCCGGCAGGACTGTTGCCACCGCGATTTGCGGAGAAGGAGCCGGAATTCATGGTGTGAACCGGCATGTGCGAAGCAGCCGCGGCTGGAGTGGAACGAGCGACGACGCTGCGATTCTGCACGCTGGCCGACGGCGTTGCGACGCGACCGTGCATGTTGGACGCTCCGATGAAGCTGGAGTGCGTAGGCGAAGCGTTAACTCCGCCGGCGACGCGGGCATTGCGCAAAGAGCTGGCCGAGAGGTGCGTGGCGCTGCGGTTGATCGCTTGGCCGTTTACGAAAGCGTTGTGCGAAGCGGTGGTAACCGCGTTGGCATTGTGCGCATACCGGTAGTTAAAGTTCCGGAAGTTATTCACGTTATGGAAATCGTTGAAGTGGTTGAAGTGCGTGTTGTACACGTTGATGTGATTCCAGTATCCCGGGCCACCGTGATACCAGGGACGGAAGGGCTCGCCCCAACCGAGCGGGAACCAGCCATAACCCCCGCCCCAGCCAAAGCCGAAGCCAACCCCAAAACCGAAGCCGCCGCCGAGGAACCCGACATAGGCCGGGCCATAAAAAGGCGGAGCGTAAACGGGGCCGGGGCACCAGCCCCAATAAGAGCCGAAGTAGTTCCAACGACCATAGTGATAGGGAGCAAAACCCCAAGGCTCAGCGCCGACCCAAGTCCAGCCCCAGGGGGCGACGTAGGCCCAGTTGCCATCGCTGTAAGGAGCCCAATCGGGAGAGGTATTGTTGGGAACCCAGACGTTGCCGACTTCCGGCTCTTGTTTCCAGGTGCCATAGTCGTCGAGATCGCTGTAGCCGACTGTGTCACGATTGACGTAGCGAGCGGACGGCGATTGATCTTCCTTGATGTTGCGTTCCTGGGCCCAGCGATCGAGGGGGTCCGGCTCGGAGGCGGAGCCGGGAATATATTTTACATTCTGGTCTGTGCCGCTGATATCGGCACGTTCGCCCGCGTTCACAGGATAAGTTTGTCCGCCGGCAGCGACTTCGCCCTTGCCGCGAATTACGGAGACGGTGGTGTAGTCGCCGTTCTCGTTGACGTCGATCCGGAAAGCGCCGGCTTCGCGGACGGTGAAGGCCAAATTCGGAGTATCAATTTCGTAGGTGTCACCCTGGCGGAGTTCGCGGACGCGGAGGTTCAGATGGCCTTCGGCCAGACGCATCTGGATGATGTTCTGATCCAGGTTGAGGAAAGAAAGCGCGGTCATGCTGCCGAGATGGATGGAGGCTTGTCCGGCCTGAAGTTCGGCACGGGAATCCTTGTCGGCCCAGAGCTTGTCGCCGATGGTGACGGGACGATTCTTTCCCGCTGCGCCCCAATCCCCTGCCCCGCCCGGCTGCATTGAGACGGAGCCGTCCATATAGCTTAGGCGCGCCACGCGCGAAGGCGGGTCCTGGGTGTCATCGGCGCTGGGCATCACTTCACCACTGTCCTGTGGAGAAACATTGGCGACGTTGTCCTGCGCTACGCCGTTGTTCTGGGCATCATTGTTCTGGGCGGTGCTGTTTTGTGACTGGGCCCGACCGGCGGGGGTAACCAGAAACAGAAAACCGGCCAATCCGAAGAACAGTGCAATCAGGCGTTTGCCGGTCAAAATGGGTTTCATAGAAGACTCCCCTGGAAAGCGATCCGGAACTTGTCCGGACCAAATAGCCGTCAGTAGTATGACGCTGGGCGGCGCTCTGTGGGGTATAACCCCCTAATGGAAAAATAGTTGCATAGGAGGGGGCAAAGTGGAAGGGCATTGGTACCAGTACCGATTTGGCATTCGTCCGTAAGCTCTTATTTCTTAGGATCTTACTCGTTTTATACCTTAAAGGACGCAACTGTGCAGTACAGGGTTTGTGCAAAGGAGGGGCCCGCCCCCCTAAGAGCAGTTTGGACAGGCGAAGGGCGCCCCTGAGTGGGTCGAGGCCGCTGGGCGGGACTTAGCCGACGTGGTTGTTGTTGCCGATTTGGTAGCCTACGCCGCGGATGGTGCGGATGAGGGGGTGGTCGGCACCGGAATCGATCTTGCGGCGCAGGTAATTGATATAGACGTCCACCACATTGGTGATGGAATCGCCATGGATCCGCCAGACTTCTTCGATGATCGCCGCACGAGTTACGGGACGGCCGGGATTACGGAGGAGGAATTCGAGAAGGGCGTATTCCTTGGGGCTGAGTTCGACGGCACGACCGGCTCGGCGTACTTCGTGAGAGACGCGGTTCACCTCGAGGTCTTCGAACTGGAAGACTTCGCGGGCGGGGCGGTTGCGCCGCCGCAGAACGGCGCGGATGCGGGCGGCCAACTCTGACCAGGCGAACGGCTTGACGATGATGTCGTCGGCCCCCGCGTCGAGTCCCTTGACGCGTTCCTCCACCGAACTGGCAGGAGAAAGCAACACCACCGGGGCTTCGGGCCAGCGAGTCTGCAAGTGGCGCAAGTAGTCCGGGCCGGGCACACCAGGAAGATTCAGATCCAGGAGGATCAGATCAAAGAGGCTCTTCTCGCCAAATCGAGAGATCTGGTCTCCTGTGGAGGCGAGTTGTACCGCAAAGTGTTCCTGCTGGAGCCGGGTCTGAAGAAACTCCGCCAAAGACGCGTCGGCCTCAGCGACAAGAAGACGCATAGTCGCTCACTAAGGACACATTTCTGGAAGGGGGTAAGGCGAGTTTGCTCCCCGCTGACGAAACTGTCAACTGACGCTTTCGAAAACGCAGCGGATTGATTACTGCCCGGGAGGGGCAGGCGAGGCGCCGGATCCAGCGGGCCCGGGAGGCCTTTCAGGAGTTGGCTGCGCGGCGACCGGAGCGGCGGGCGGGGTTGCGAAGGGCGATCGTTCCTGGAGTGCCGGATTCAAAATGACGATATCGATGCGGCGATTACGGGCGCGGCCCTCCGGAGTGTCGTTGTCGTCCACGGGGTGGAATTCGGCGAATCCTGCGGCGGAGAGACGATTGGGTTCGACTTGATAGCGGACTATGAACATTCGGACGAGTTCGGTGGCACGAGCCGTGGAGAGTTCCCAATTGGAGGGGAAATGGGAATTGTGGATGGGGATATTGTCCGTATGGCCCTCAATGCGGAGGCTTTCCGTGCGCGGGACAATTACTTTTGCCAGGCGGTCAACCGCTTCAACGGAGGAAGCGCGCATCGCGGAAGAGCCGCTCTCGTAAAATCCCATCTCGCGAAGGCTGACAACGAGGCCCTCTTTCTTGGGCTTGACGTCGACAACGTGCCTTTTGATTTCCGGGGCCAGCGCTTTTTCTAGCTCTGCTTGAATATCCTTCAGGGGAGTGGGAGTGGAGGTTGGCGCGAGGATGCCCTTCATGGGTTGCACAACACGTTCCAGATCGGAGGTGCGCTCCACGTTTTCCACCGCCTGGACGCTGGAGAAAGGAATAGCCTCCATGTCGCTGAGGGGGATGTGGGTGTTGGAAGTGTCGAAGACTCCCAGCTCCTGAAAGGCAACCTGAATGGCCATGGCGAGGCGGCCTACGCGCCGCTTGTCCACCTGGGACGAGGCGTAGAGCACGACGAAGAAGGCGAAGAGCAGGGTGATGAAGTCGGCGTAGCTGACGACACCGTGATTACGGAGATCAATTCGCAGTTTAATGTCGCGTCCGACGGAAGCGGCGGCGGCCCGCTGGAAACTGATAACTCCCTGCGCGACGTTCAGAACCAGCTTCTGAGCGCCTTCTCCTACTCGATCCCGGGAAACAGCGGCGTGGTGAATCTTGCGAGCATCGGGGTGAACTTCAATAACGACGGAACGCTATCCGTGGACAGCGGGGCGCTCAACTCGGCGCTTTCGAGTAACTTCTCCGCGGTGCAAAACCTGCTGCAGAACACGACCAACGGTTTTTCGCAGAATCTATCCACGGTGCTTTCCAACATCAACTCGCCCGGCACCGGCATCCTATCTCTCGATTTGCAGAGCGTCACCAGCACATCGCAGGGCATCACATCGCAACTCGCGGACCTGCAGGCGGCGTTGGCGGTGCAACAGACTAACCTCACGAATGTGTATTCCCAGGTGAACGCGACATTGCAGGAATTACCGATGCTGGAAAACCAGATTTCCCAGCAGTTAGCGAGCGCATGATGAACACACTGGACACCGCATCCGCGTATCAGCAGTCAACGGCATCCGCCGCATCCTCGGTCGGCCAGGTGGTTGCACTATACGACCGCATCCTGCGCGATTTGCGCAGCGCGATCGTCGCAATCGGCGCGGGGCAAATTGAAAATCGCGTGAACTCCCTGAACCACGCGCTCACAATCATCGGAGAGCTCCAGGGGGTGCTGGATTTCCAGCGCGGCGGTGAAGCGGCGGTGAATCTGGACAATTTTTATAAAGTCACGCGCGCGATGGTCACCATGGCGGGCGTTAACTGCTCTGTAGATCTGCTTCAGGAGCTCGTTTCGATGTTCGCGAGGCTGCGCGCGGCGTGGGCACACGTGGAGCGCACGGTGACGCCGGCGGAACCCACGCAACGCATGCGGGTTTCCACTCGACCGCAGGCCGCGCATTCGCCGAGCGCCTCGCAAACGCCGGACAATTCTTCGTGCACGGATAGCGGCGGCTGGAGGGCCTGATGTACGAGGCTGTGCGCCAAACAATGCTGCGGGTTAATGCTTCGCTGTCGGGATTGCTGGCGGAGGCGCGCCGGGCATTGCGCGGCGAATGTGACTTCGGCGTCGAAGACGTTCGCAAGATTCGCGGGCCAGTGGAAGAGATGGCGCCGATTATGGCGCAGTCGGCGGAAATGCGGCGGTTTCAGCCGGAGCTTGCCGGGCAACTGGATCTTTACAAATCGCAATTGGGAGAGCTGCAAACCACGCTGGGGCAGATTCGTGTGATGTTGTTGGCGCGCCAGGCCAGCCTGGAGGCGGGCCGCGCGCAACTCTCGGCGGTCTCGCAGTGGATGGGCGCGTTTCGCCAGACCCGCTGAGTACTCTTCACTTTTTCGACGAATGGAATTTTCTACCGGTACTCATGAGCCGTTCGTTCTTCTTTCTTCTCCGGAAACAGCGAACGGCTGGCTGAACAGGGCGCATCGCTTTTTCAGCGGACATTCATGCCGTTCTCCCTCTATACTTCCTGCACCCGGTTGGAAAATCCTGGTGAAAAGGAGTCGCCCAATGCGTTCATCAAGGAAAGTCTCGACCTTCGTCTTTCTGTTCGCCGCCAGCTCAATCTACACGGGAACGAAAGCTCAAACTGCACCCGAAAAACCCGCCTCGAAAAGTACCCCCGGCAAGCACTACAGGCTGCCTGCAAACAAGGACACAGTGCAGTGGGGCTGGTTCGACCCGACGGAAAAACCGAAGCTGGTTGTCGATTCCGGCGACACCGTTTCGATCGAAACGTGGAGTCACGGGATGGATGAAGTCAGGCCTGGCGCTACGATGGACGAAATCGTCAAGCTTCGGCTGGCAAACCCGGGCGGCGGCCCGCACTCCGTCACCGGCCCGATTTACGTGAACGGGGCGGAACCCGGGGACACCCTTGAGATCCACATTAAGAAAATCGTGATGAAAGACTCCGGATTCAATTTCAATCTTCCCGGGAAGCAGTTCCCTACCGTCGGTTTGCTCGCTTCGGAGTTTCCCGAGGGCCACGTGGAATATTTCAAGCTGGATACGAAGACCATGACCACGGAATTCAAGCCGGGGATAATTCTCCCTTTGAAACCGTTTCCGGGAACCATCGCTGTGGGCCCGGATCCGAACGAGCCGAAAGAAAAGGCTGGGCCGCCCATCCACGACGCCAAGGGGCGGACCAGCACGCTGCGGCCGTGGAAGAACGGCTCCAACATGGACGTGAACGAATTGCAGGAAGGATCGACGGTTTATTTCCCAGTGTTTCAGAAGGGCGCGCTGATCTGGACCGGAGATTCGCACTGCCTGCAAGGAGGCGGCGAAGTGAACCTAACGGCACTGGAATGCTCGTATAAGGAAATCGAGATCGAGCCGATCGTGCGGAAGGACTTGCACATTGATTGGCCGCGTGCGGAAACCTCCACGCACTGGGTTTTCATGGGCTTCGACGAAGACTTGAACGAGGCGATGAAAATCGCGGTGCGCGAGACGGTGAATTTCCTGGCGGAACAGAAAATGGTGCCGATGTCACGGGAAGAGGCTTATGCGCTCACATCGATTGTCGGCGATTGCCGCGTCTCTCAGGTGGTGGATATCCGCAAAGGCGTGCACTGTATGATTCCGAAGTCGATTTTCGTGAAGAAATAGCCGGTTGGAGTGAAGCGGTGAGCAAAGGAAACCGGGCAGCTAACAGAAGAACTGCCCGGCTGGAAACTTAAGCTCCGTAGAGATGGAGCAGCGGTCAGTAGCCCGGATTCTGTTGCTGGGGTTGGCGATCGGGCGCGATGGCATCTGCCATGCGAAAGAGCGCCGCGAGCACTTCAATGAACACACGGCAGTAGAGAAACCAGATGAAATATCCGCCGAGGGCAGCCAGCAGGGCGAGCAATCCCTGAACCGGAGCTTGCTGAAACTGCGTCACCACCCAGGCGACCGCTACGATCAAACCGACAAGGAGATGCAGGCCGTACAGGAATCTCAGCATCTTTGGGGTCGCATACACGCGGAAGGAAAAATCCATCAATCCTTCCCACATTCCCTTTGCTTCGGGCATTCGTGCCTCCTTAGATTAGGCTGGAAATTACATTATAAGGAACGGCAGTGCATCAGGCGAAAAATTAGGGGGAGGTGGGCGTTATGGTTCATAGGCGCTCTGCTTCGGGCAGGCGGAATGACAGCTATCCCCTAATTTTTCCGTGCAGTGCTCTCGCGAACGACGAGTTTGGGCTCGAGGACAATTTCTTTGGGATATTCGGTGGAGGCGGGGCCGGCGATGCGCTTTAGGAGGGTTTCCGCAGCCACTATACCCATCTGGCGAAGCGGTTGCCGGACGGTCGTGAGGCTCGGATTATGGAAGGCCGCGCCCTGAATATCGTCCCAGCCGATCACGGAGACATCTTCCGGGACGCGGCGGCCCGTTTCGCGCAGAGCCTTGATAGCGCCCATGGCGGAGATGTCGTTGAACGCAAACAAGGCCGTGAATTGTGGATTGGCTTCCAGAAGTTTTCGCGTGACCCGGTGGCCGACTTCGGGAGACGGGGAGTCGCTATCGAGTTGGACAGTGAGTTTTTCATCGATCACGATTCCGAGTTCCCGGGCCACCGACAGAATGGCCTGCCATCTGGTTTCCGTGTCGGAACTGAAATCCTGGCCCTTGATAAGGGCGATTCGTGTGTGTCCGAGGCGATACAGGTGTTCGAGGGCGAGGTGCGCTCCGAGATTGTGGTTCAGAACAATATTCGTGACTCCCTTGACGTGGCGATGGCCGGAAATCGAAACGGCGGGAATATCGCAATTGCCGGCGTAAACCGTGTCCACGGCGATGATGCCCTCGGCGGCGCGCTGGCGGAGAAGGTGGGGATATTCCTCAATCAGGTCCTCGCGGTGACGATGGCTCACCACAAAATAAAAGTACCCTTCCTGGAAGAGGTGGTCCTCCACGCCGGATAAGACCATTGAGGAGTAACCTTCGCTGATTTCCGGAACCATTACGCCGATGGTGAAGCTTCTTTTTTGCCGGAGAGAGCGGGCCATCAGATTGGGGCGATATTTGAACTTGCGCGCGGCGGCCCAAATGCGTTCCTGAGTGACATGGGGGATGGATTTGGCGCCGGGGGAACGGTTGATGACGAGGGAAATCGTGGCGGTGGAAAGGCCCAGGTGTTGGGCGAGAGCCTTCATGCTAATCGAACCGCCTGGAGGCTCACCAGAATTATCGGGTGGAAGTTTCGTCGCGCGCGCCATGAAGGTTGACGAGCGGTAGTCTGACATAATGAGGCGCGGCGGACAACCGGATTGGCTTCGCGGGCGACCTCGAAGAGGCAGGTTTCCCCCGTTGGAAGGTGTGGTAGAATTCATCTGCTAAATCGATTTAGCAGATGACTTTCGGGCCATGAGGTTGTTGCGCCCTCCGAAGAAAAAAGCTACGGAGGGGGATATTTGGAATCGTTGAACGATCTGGAATCTCGAACCGCTAAGGATTTTCTCTCATGCTGAGGAACTCAGGACAACGGCAGCTCAAGTCATGCTTCGTCGCGGCGTTTCTGTTTGCGTTCGCGAGTATTGAACTATCCGGGGCGCTCCTTGCTCAAACGGCCCAACCAAAAAACCAACAGGGCGGTCTCACGGATTCTTCCCTTACGGATCCCGCCATTGAGAAGCGTGTCGAGGTCCTGTTGAAACAGATGACGGTCGAGGAGAAGGTTGGACAACTGGCACAATATTCCTCCGGCGCGCCGACCGGGCCAAGCACCGGGAACGCCGACTATCCAAATATGATTTCGCGCGGAGAAGTGGGGTCGCTATTCAATCTGGATAGCGCGCACGCCGCGAATGAGTATCAACACATTGCGGTGGATAAAACACGGCTGCATATCCCGCTGCTTTTTGGACTCGATGTGATCCACGGCTATCGAACTACGTTCCCGGTGCCCTTGGCGCTTGCCTCGACCTGGGATCCGGCCATCGTCGAAAAAGCGGCGCGGATTGCCGCGCAGGAAGCATCGGCGGCCGGGGTGCGCTGGGTGTTTTCTCCAATGGTGGACATCGCGCGAGACCCGCGTTGGGGCCGCATGGTGGAGGGAGCGGGCGAAGACCCGTACCTGGGAAGCTTGCTGGCGCGCGCTTACGTTCGCGGCTATCAGGGCAAGAGCTTGAGTGATAAAGAAAGCGTCGCGGCTTGCGTGAAACACTTCGTTGGATATGGCGCAGTGGAAGCCGGGCGCGATTACAACCCCGCCGAGATTTCGGAACACACGCTGCGGGAAATTTATCTTCCACCGTTTCAGGCGGCCATTCGCGAAGGCAGCGCATCTCTGATGAGTTCTTTCAATACGCTGAATGGATTGCCGGCCACGGCGAATCCGTTCACCTTGACGCAAATTCTGCGGAAAGAATGGGGATTTCAGGGCCTGGTGGTGAGCGATTGGGGTTCCGTGGGCGAGTTGGTTGCGCACGGACTTGCGCGCGACAAAGGCGTCGCTGCTCAAAAAGCAATGAATGCGGGCGTGGATATGGACATGGTGAGCGACTCTTACCATCAGCATCTGGTCGACCAGGTGAAGAGCGGGAAAGTGTCACAAACGCGGCTGGACGCGGCGGTGCGGGACGTGCTTCGCGTGAAATTTGCTCTGGGTTTGTTCGACAGTCCCTACACGGACGAATCCCGGGATGTTCAGGGGGCGCTTCCCAAGGAGAATGTGGAGGCTGCGAGGCTGGCGGCTGAGCGTTCCTTTGTACTCCTAAAAAATTCGGCGATTGGTTCGCGCCCGATTTTGCCGCTCACGGGCGAATCCGGAGCTATTGCGTTGATCGGACCGTTTGGGGATAGCGCGCAAAATATGTTGGGGCCATGGGCAGGGCGCGGACGCCCGAAAGATGCGGTCACGCTCAAGACTGCACTCGAACAGAGAGTTGGCGTGGGAAAAATTCGCTATGCCACGGGAGGAGAAGTTCAATCCGCCGGCGACGCGGATATACAAAAAGCGGTTGAAGCGGCCCAGCAAGCAGATGTGGTGATCCTCACCGTGGGCGAAGAGGCGTGGACACAATCGGGAGAGGCGGCTTCGCGCGCGTATCTTAATTTGCCGGGGCGCCAGGAAGAATTGCTGGAAAAAGTTTCGGCTACCGGAAAGCCCGTGGTGCTGCTGCTCTTTAGCGGAAGGCCGCTGACGCTGCCCTGGGCTTTCGAACATGTTCCCGCGATTCTGGCGGTGTGGTTTCCTGGAGTTCAAGCGGGCCAGGCGATTGCAAATGTTCTGTTTGGCGATGTGGCGCCCACCGGGAGGCTGGTGGTGAGTTGGCCGCGAACCGTCGGGCAGATACCGATCTATTACAACGCTTCCAACACGGGGCGTCCGGCGCGCAACGTGGATCTAACGCACCCGCCAAGTAACTCGGCGGAAAAATATCTGTCAAGATATATAGACGAGGTAAATAGCCCGCAATTTCCGTTCGGGTACGGACTCTCTTACTCCTCCGTCGAATATTCGCAGACGAATGTGGATACGAAGCAAGTAAGCGCATCGACTTTGAACGAAGATCTGCGGCGGGATGCTTCGAGCAAAGGCGCACGTGTGGCTGCGAGCGCGACCGTGAAGAATACGGGAGATCGCGCCGTGGATGAGACGGTACAAATTTATCTGCGCTTGACTGGAACCAGTATCGAAGAACCCATTCGCAAGCTTGTGGGCTTCCAGCGGGTTTCGCTAGCCCCCGGCGAGAGCCGGACGGTGAGTTTCGCGATTGGCGCAGAAGCTCTTTCGCTGTGGGATGTGCAAAATAAGTTGAGAGTTGAACCCAGCCACGTTCAATTGTGGATCAGCCCGGATTCGTCGCGCGGTCTGCCGGCGGAGATGGAAATCGTCGAATAGCGAGGTGCCGCTGTTGAAACTTCACAAACCAAGCCGGAGAGAATTGCTTCGATTGAGCGGGGCTTATCTTTCGCTGGCGCCGTTCGCATCTTTAGCGGGCTTTGGCAGTGGCTCGCGGAGTCTTCAAAGTTCCGCGGGCGCTTCGTTTCAGGGAACGGATGCGCAGTTGCTGGACGAGATGCAACGCGCGTCATTTCAATTTTTCTGGAACGAGACGAATCCCGCGACCGGGCAGGTGAAGGACCGGGCCCTTCTGAACGGCAACGACACCCGCACCATGGCCAGCATTGCCGCGACAGGATTTGGACTGACCGCGCTATGCATCGGCGATTCACGGGGTTACGCCAAGAATTCCGAGATCGTCACGCGAGTGCGGAACACGCTTGATTTTCTGTACAACAAACTGCCGAACGTCCATGGTTTTTACTTTCACTTCGCGGACATGAACACCGGGCAGCGCTGGGCTCAAAATGAGCTTTCCTCCATCGACACTTCCCTTCTCCTCTGCGGGGTGCTGACCGCGCGGCAATATTTTCAAGACGCCATGATCCAGGACCTGGCGACAAAGATTTATGAGCGGGTGGACTGGCCGTGGATGCTGAACGGAGGCCCGACGTTTTCGATGGGCTGGAAGCCGGAGTCCGGATTCCTGGCCGCGCGGTGGGAGCACTATTGCGAACTGATGATGATCTATCTGCTGGCCATCGGATCGCCAACGCATCCGGTATCGCCAGAGACATGGAAGGCGTGGACCCGGCCGACGATTACGTATCAAGGCCTGACTTATATTTCGGGCAACGACCCGCTGTTCACCCACCAGTATTCCCAGGCGTGGTTCGATTTCCGGAACAAGAAGGATGCGTACGCAAATTATTTTGATAATTCGATTACGGCGACGAAGGCGCACAAGCTGTTCTGCCTCTCTCTGAAATCGCGATTCAGCGATTATTCGGACGATTTGTGGGGGATTTCGGCTTCGGACTACGTGAAGGGCTACACGGCGTGGGGCGGCCCGCCGCCGCAGGGGCCGATCGACGGAAGCATTGTGCCGTGCGCAACGGGAGGATCGCTGCCCTTCTTATACGAGGACTGCATGCGGGTGCTGCGCAACATCCGCGGCGCGTATGGAACAAAAGCATGGGGCAAATACGGTTTCGTTGACGCCTTCAATCCGTTGACCGGCTGGTACGACGCCGACGTGCTAGGGATCGACCTCGGCATCACCATGGTGATGGCTGAAAACCAGCGCACCGGCCTGGTGTGGAACACGTTCATGAAGAATCCCGAAGCGCAATCGGCGATGAAGAAAGTGGGATTCCAGCCAGTCTAGAAACCCGCGAGTCTACTTTCCGATTTCGATCAAGGCAAGCACATTAGGTTGCCATGTCAGCGTCAAGGATCCATTCTTGAGGTCCTGGCGTCGCGGAGAAAAATAGCGTACGTTATCCGGACGCTTACCTTGATCCCGGAGCCTTCGACGATTGTGATGTAGCGCATCAAAAGCGACGCTGCCAGCCTTGGGCTGGCGGCGTCGCTGGAGTGGTCCGTGTTGCGTGAGTTCAAGGGGCCACGGGAACAAAGACAAACGTCCCGAACAGGTTGTCCTGATAGGCAATAAATTGCGTCGGTCCACTGTAAGAGGGGGGCGGGTCAGGTGGGCCTTTGACTGCCAATGCGTCGGTCATGGTGGTGGTCGTGGTGAGAGTGTCAAGCCATGAGTAATTCCAGGTAAGAGTTAGGGATTCCGTCATGGTAGTGGTGCTGCTAAAGAACCCGCCGAAACCGGTCCCAAATTCCTGCGACGCTCCAAACGCCTGCTTGACGGAATGCGAGAGGCCTGTGGCAACGCTCTGAGTGTCTGTCTGGACGGTGTTGTACATTTCCGTAGCTCCGCCCACAGGATATTCGATTGGGTTGGGAGGGTAGGGTTCCTTGCTAAACCGCCCATCCGATGTGGTGGAGGGAAGGGAGTTGAGCAACGTATAGTTGTTGCTTGGCACCAGAGGGTCGAACGTAAGTATGTTCGCTATATCTTGTGTTGTGAGGCCTGGGCCCTCTCCGGCAGGCCATGTATATTCGTTTGCTGCCCAACTGCGAGCAAGGGTGCCCGACGTAACCACGCCGTTCGTAATTACCAATGTGCTTGGACAGGAAAAGTCGCCGTCGAGGCATCCGACTTGGACCTCGATGATATCTGGCCCTGAATTGTATGGCCCGCTTGGCGGCGGCTCCCCCGATGCCGGGTCAGTCGGATCAAAGGCGTATCCAGTCAATTGTAGCGCTGCGGGATTACTTCCGACTGGAGGTGTGTAAGTGGCGAGAATCTCTGGGTTTATCCAGAGCCAGATGTAATCGTAGTCGCTAGTCACTGGTGAGAAAGTGGGCGTCCCCGGGGTCGTATAGGCAATAGTGGACGCTTTGCTAATCGTAGTCGTCGTCGAGCTGTTTGACGCCTGCGTGTAATCTGTCGACTCGGTGTATGTGAGCTTTACGGATCCGTTGAGAATCCCACCCGCAGGCAGCGCCGCACCATTCGACACAGAGATGCTAAAGCCAACGTCCTTACTGAATGAGTCGTTGATTGCTACGGTGTTGCCAACCGACGTTGTGTTCGTGTAGGTTACGGAACTGCTGGTTCCAGGCGGTGCGTAAGTAACGCCAACGACAACGTACTTCGGATTGATGAACCCATTCGTGGTGCCGGGTGGAGTGTATGTACCGCTGGGAGTGATAGTTATCGTTACATAGGTGCCCGTATACACCGTATCCTCGTAGGTCGCCGAAAGTGATCCGGAATATGTTCCTGCGAAGATCGAGTTGAAGGACACTGGTATATAAACCGGATCATATTGATTTATGTAGTAAGGCCAACTCGCGCTGAACGGCCCACTGCTATTTCCCCCAGAGTACAAGCGCAAAGCTTCCAAATATCCGTTAGACCAGCATGCATCGGTATTGGCAGGCTCGGCCGTTACCGTGCCAAATTGGACGGAGGGGTTTTGGCTACATGTCTGAGCTTTTGCAAGCACTGGAAGCGCTAAGAAAAGAAGCACGAGCTTCGACAAGAGTTTGGAGATTTTCACGGGAAAAGACCTCCTAAGTTTGGAAAGAATTGCGCCTGGGATTGTTGAGCGCAGGGAGGTGGAAGGACCGGGGACACGACCCAGCGCGCTTATACGATGCAAGACAGTATTGCGTCAATCCGGTGTTTACCTGACTTTTACTTTACGCGCGAGGGACTAACGGCAGGAGGGCTTCATTGGGGATCAAGGCGCCCCTCAGAGTGGGAGCGCGGAGTCAGAGGCAGCTCAACGCGAGGAATGATTTAGGGAAACCTGCCAACGAGAGAGCATCCCGGGGTGTGGGGAACTCGTTGGCAGGTTTCCCCCTTGCGCAAGAGGAGGCGCCGGGGTAATGCGCCTCCGGGAAAGGGTTAAGTTAGAAGCTGAAGCGGGCTCCGAGTGTGACGACGCGGGCCGCGAGAGCATTCGTAATCGTGCCGAAATTGCCGCTGCCAATGTTGTTCGAGATAGAGTTCGGGTTGAGGTTTAAATTATTGAACAGGTTGTAGACGTCCATCCGCAACTCAATCCTCGCGTTTTCGCCGAGCACCCGCGCCTTGGGGAAGCCAAAGCCCTTGGCCAGTGTCATGTCCACACCCTTATATCCGGGCAGGTTAAGCGAATTGCGATGGACCCCGGGGTTTGGAGGAAGCACCGCGCCGAACATGCCGGTAGGGTAGGTTGTGGGAGTAAAATACGCGGGGCCGCCTTTAGGAAAGTTCGATTGCGCCACAGTCTCGAACGCACTGTTGCTGGTGCTGCCGCCCGCGCCGCCCAGGTAGTTGGCCGGGAAGAGGGAACCGTACCCGCATTGTGTGCAATAGGTGTTTCCGTTGGTAACGTTCACGAACGGCGTCCAGGGGAATCCGGAGTGGATGTTGAAGATGCCGCTGAGCGACCAGCCATCAATGACCTTTGACTTCCAGCCATTGCCATGGAAGAAGATGGGTTGCCAAACGCCAAAGAGTTTGAAGGCCTTGCCTACGTTGTAGTCGCAGCGCCCGTAATCCAGGCTGGAGTTGAACGGATAGGGCTGCTCCGAATACGGCGCGGAGCTGGTGTCCATGCACTTCGACCAGGTGAATTGAGCGTCGGCCATTAGCCCGTGGTAAAACTGCTCCTTAAGTTCGGCGAGCATGGCGTTATAGTTGCCTCGACCAGATTGGCCCCACAAGTCCCCGCCGCCGATTTGCGGGTTAAAGGCGAAACCCTGGGTTGCAGGGACGGCGAGCGGGTTCTCGTGGAAGTAGGTGTCCCGCGAAATGCTTCCCTGATATCCCAACGACGCAACGAGCTGGTGGCCCAAATCGTAATGCACGTCGGCCGAGTAGTGATGGGTACGCGTGGTGGGGAAATCTCTCGGGAAGATGCTAAGGAACGCTGAACCAGTCGTGGGTAATCCGTTCGCACCAAAGGTAGTAATCGCGTTCGGGTTGGCAGGATAACCGCCGATGGCATTCGGGCTCGATGAAAGTGCGTAGACAATGCCACAGTTGTTCGCCAGTGTCTGTGGCGCCGCGCAACTCGTAGGGTTGTTATAGCTGAAGACCGGGGAAACCCCCAACCCGGGGTTTGCCGCGATATTGGACGAAATAGCGATCTCGCTCCCGTTATAGCTGAGACCGTATCCGCCGCGCACCACGAGCTTGTCATGGAAGCGAGAGGGACTCCAGGCAACACCGATCTGCGGCCCAAAGTTATCCTTCTGCGCGTTCCAGGAATGTCCGGGCTTAACGACCAGGCCCGTCAGGTAGTTTGCACCAGCGCCAGGGATGGCCACAAAGATGTTGCCCTGCTTGGAGGAAAGTGGCCCAAAATAGGACCAGCGCAAGCCCAAGTTGAGGGTCAGATTTCTGCGAAGCTTGAAGTCATCCTGGATAAACAAGCCCCAGATAGATTGCCGGTCATCTTGGCGAACAGTCGTCGGAAATCCCGTGTTCGGGTTGAAGGTCTGCCCGCTTCCCCCTTCGTTCGCTGGTGCATCGTTAAGGAAGTCCCAGATGTTGAAGAAGTTGTATCTTGGGACGCCACAAGGCGCGCAGTCTTGCAGGTAAAAGAGGCGTGTGTATTCACCGCCAAACTTGATGGTGTGGCGTCCGTAAATCTTGGTGGCCACATCCTTGTATGTGTAAGTCCATTGGTTCAGAACGTTGGGGAAGCCGGGCCCAAAAGCATTCACCGTAACGCCGCCGGTTGGAAGAATACTGTCCGCGGGAAATCCGACCGGGGTTTGCGGGTTGGAGGTGACTTCATTCCAGTTCCAGTTTGCACCATTTACGCGGACCTCGTTCAGGAGCGTAGGAGAGAAGGTGTGGTTCCAGACCGCAGAAAGCGCCTTATTGATCTGATCATGGTGAAAGATGTCGTAGCCACGGTTGCCGTTGAGGGTATCTTTAGACAGGGGAACCCAGTAGATGGCGAAAATGAGTTGGTCTTTGCCGGTAAGATTCGCATCCAGGCGGCCATTGTACTGGGTAGCCGTAAATTTGGTTGGGTTGATCGTGTTGTAATTCGCAATGTCGGCCACGGTACCCAAAGGACTGCCAGCAGTTCCGCAGCCTGTTCCGGCCCCTCCGCAGCCGGGATTCGAGGAACTCGTCCAGCCAAGATCCTGCTTACCCAAACCCGCCGTTAGGGGTGTACCGACGTTGATGCCTTGGCCTGGAATCGTTCTGCAATCTACCCCTTCCGTTAGGCCTGCGCTTGCGCAGGTGCCGTTGGGATTGAGGGTTCCGACCACGCCGTTACCGGGGAAGGTAAGATACTTCGAGGCGATGCTTCCCGCGGGCGCTAATGCGTCAAAAGCCGGGGTGTCGTACCAACCGTTGCCCTGCACGTTGGAGAAAGGTTCGCGAACAGTTTCATAGTTGAAGAAAGCGAAGATTTTGTTTTTCCAGATCGGTCCACCGACGCTGCCACCGAACTGTTCAAACTTATTAGCGTCTTTGGTCGGTTTGTTACCCTCGCCGTTGAACGGCTGATAAGCGTTCAGGCCCGGCTGGTGGGTGGTGATGAAGAGACTGCCATGGATGTCATTCGTGCCTTGCTTGGACGTGACCTGAACCTGCGCGCCGGTGAAACGTCCATCTTCGGCGTCGTAACTATTCGTGACGATCTTTACGCTATCAACAGAGTCTTCCGACGGTGTAATGATCGTTGCACCGCCCCAAACCGCGCTCGTGGTGCTGATGCCGTCAATGGAAATGCCAGTATTCTCGGCCTGGGTTCCACTGGAGTAACCTTGGACAAGGTTTTCGGTCGCAAAGATTCCGGTCGAACCGCCCGACGGTGTCGGCCCACTCTGAGTGCCAGGAAGGTTGTAATTGCCACCGCCGCCGGCTTGCGAACCGTCGGCGAACAGGCCTGGTGCCAGTTGTGCTAGCTTCAGCACATCCCGCCCGAAGGACGGCAGGTGCTGAATCTGGTTCGAGTTGACGACGCCATTTATGGACGCGGTCTCTGTATCCATGAGCGGGGTGGAATCACCGCTCACCGTAACCGTTTCGGTGACCTGCCCAAGATCAAGCTGAATATTCAAGGCGTTCGCTTGTTCCGGGATGATGCCGACATTCGCGAGCGTCTTCTTCTTGAAGCCCGCCTTCTCGACGGTGAGAGAAAACTTGACGGAAGGAAGGGCGTTGAAGTTGTAAACGCCGTTCTCGTCGCTCGTGGCCGTCAACGCCTGATTGGTGTCCAGGTTCGTTAGAGTCAGAGTCGCCCCGGAGACAGCGGCCCCTTGTGGATCGGTCACCACGCCTTGAATGGAAGCGCGGTATTGCGCGCGAGCGGAAACGGAACAGAACAGGATAGCGATCAAGAAAAGCAGCTTACAGCGCATAGTCATTCACCTCGGAATGGATATCGCGGAGACGTCCCATCTCCATGACTTAACCCCACTTCTTGCGGCTTGAAGCTCACCCCGGCGCGGCGCTTGCTGGAAAGCGGGCGCGCGCCTGAACTTAAACTTGTTGGCTGGTTATTGTTGGTGCGCGGTGGGCAGGTTCGATCCGCAGCACGGTTGAAATCGAGAGGGCCTCGACAGTTTTATTCAGTGGGCCAAGCTCCAGCGGCACATGGAAACCCGGAGTCGACTTGCCTTCCCCCACAAAACCTTCGAGAACCGATCCCCTGAAAGCCTCGACGTGGCCTTGAACGCAGTGAATGGAACGCGCGTTCGCGAACAAGAACAGAAATGAAACCGCTGAAAGAATAAAAAACACCCGAAAGGGCAGCCTGGATAAGCGCATTCCTGCACCTTCGCCTTCCCTAGGTTTCCGGATGTTGCACCACACCCGCTAGTAAATCGGTTGAGCAACGATTGGGAGGAGTATATGTATCTGATTCTTGGATGTCAACAATCGATTCTGGTGCACTACCCGGGTGGCCGATTCGACGGTCCGATCCCTCCTCTGTGTTCAGGGACGGGCGCCCAAAAAACCGGAGCACTGCGAAGAATTTCGTTTGAGAGGAATCTGTAAGCAAAGGATTTGGGGTCTTCCGTTGCTCCCGATCCATCTAAGAGCTTCAGGAGAGACCTTTACTTATGGACTGGAGCAAGAACGGGGTCAAGATCGTGCATGCCCACGAGCTGGACATGAACACGCCGCAGACGTCGGGCATGACGCGGGCCGCGGCGATTACGCATGCGAGAACCGGAGCGAGCAAATTGTGGGCGGGGACGATGCTGGTCCAACCGGATGCGAAGACGGGACCGCACCACCATGGAGAGCTGGAGACCGTCCTCTATGTGGTGAGAGGACGAGTGCGGATGCGCTGGGGCGATCATTTGGAACTGAGCGACGAAGCAGGACCCGGAGATTTTATTTATGTTCCACCGTATGTGCCGCACCAAGAGATCAATGCGGATCGAAATGAGCCGTGCGAAGCGGTGGTGGTAAGGAGCGGCCAGGAGCCGGTGGTGGTGAATCTGCCGTTAGAGACGCCGGAGCCGGCCAGCGCCGGGCATCCGGGTATGCCGTTTCACCCAAAGCGGTGAAGCGCTCTCCAAAGACTCGCGCGGTATCACGTGAAGAGAGGCGTACCCTTTCAAAAACCGAAAGGGTACGCCACCCAGGAGTTAAGAGGCGCCAATCGCGCTGCAACTGCCTACGGCAAGGTGTAGCGAACGTCGAGATAGACCATGCTGGCGTGAGCGTTTTTGGGGGTTGGTGTGGTCGCGGGCGCAACGGGAAGAGTGGACCACGGGCTGCGCGTCAGGTACGAATACTGGGTGATGATTTGCACCTTGCCATAATTCTCATTCGACCACAGCGTCGGGATGATGCCGAAGGTGGCTTCCTGAATCGCACGATTTGAGGTGTTCGCTGAGCCCGGGAAACCGAAGCCCACGCAGGTGAAACTCACGAGGCCCGCGCAGGATGAAGCCGGCGTCGACGGGAGGAACCCAAAGTTGCGCTCGAAATAGGCAGCGCCATAGTAACTGTAAACCATGTAATTCGGCAGGGCCTGGTATTCGAAGCCGGCCAAGCCGGAGCCGGAATGAACGGCGGAGAGCGAGCCGTTCGGCTTGACGATCACATCGGGGCCCAGCCCAATGTTGTAACGGCCGCCACCATCGCTGTAGAAGGAATTGGCGATGAGCCGGAGATTGTGAAGAACTTCGTAATTGAAGTTTAGCGAGCCGCCTCCGCCGGTGATGGTGTTGGTGGAGGCCGGAGTCGTCAGATCGTTAAACACCCTGAAACTCCGAATCAATCCGGCGGCTTCGGCGTGGAGGGCGTGACCCGCAGGATGCGCATCGTAGGCGGCTTTTATGATGATGTCGGGATGCAGATTGGGCACAGCCGTGTTCGTGGAGCTGCTCGCGGCGTTGGTGACACCGCTGCCGTTATCAAACTGCGGGGTGAAAATTGTCGATGGGAACACGACCGAGCCCGGCGCGAACTGTTGCGGATTTTCAAGCGACAAGCCGACGGCCCAATTCTCATTGGGATGGTAGACGACGCGGAATTGCGGTTGGCGCGCCCAGATCAGACCGACCTGAAAGTTCGGATCTTCGTTCAAGGTGTAGAAGATATCTGACGTCATCGGCGAGAGGCCGACGCGATTGGGAGTGAGCAACGACCATTCCTGCCCGCCCAGCACTTCCCACTTCCCGCGCTGGATATCCGCCCAGTAGACGCGCAGACGGAGGCTATCGCTGTTCGCAGTGATATAGGCGTTAGCCGGCTGGAAACCGAGGAAATCGGTTTCCACGTAGGCGGTAAGTTTCGTCGACTTGGGTAGAGGCGCATCGACCTTTAACGACAAACGGGAGTATTGCGCAGAAAAATGCGTTTCGGACAAACGCCCCTGCGGCAATTGGTTGTTGAAAGGAATCGTTCCGAACCCTGTGGCAATGCCGGCGCCGTCGTTCGTGGTGCGATAATACGTGGCGAAATCGAGGAAACCGCCAGGAGAGAATTCGGCCGAGCCAATTCTGAAGAAGAGGGGCGACTTGGGTTCCTTCTGATCATTCTCCCCACCTTGCGTCTTTGCACCCACGGGTGAGGCAGCGGCCGATAAGGCTGCCGTAGCCGGGGATCGGTCAGAGACGGAGGTCGAGGCCGGCTTCGCAGGTTGAGCGGACTCTACCGGCGGAGCAGGGGCCGGGGACGAAACGGCTTTGGAGGCGGCACGTTCCGCTTCGACTACCGCTAAACGGCTTCGCAGTTCCCGGAGCTCATCCGACTGGGCCTCGACGAGATTCCGCAAATCATGGAGTTCTGTCTGGACGAGATCTTTCTCACTACCTTTGGCCGGTGTTTTTCCTGAATCAGCCGGCTTCGCAGCCGGAGTGTCGATGGCCTTGGGTGACGGCGTTACCTTATCGTCTCCATCGCTGGCGGCCACCTTCCAAGCGCCCATCAAGAAAATGGAAAGCACGACGCAAGAAGAAAATCTGTGCATTGTCTCCTCCTGAACTTCACGCGCCCCAGAGTTTAGGGTCCCGGAATAGAGCAGGGCAGTTTCCATTCGTGCGACTGATTTGCAGGCAAGACATAATTCGTTTCGAATGTGCGAGCTAGGTACAGAACCTGGAATTGAGCGCGGGCTCCGGTTCGTGGAATCCCAGATTTCCGTCATTCGGCTGACATGTCTGACGATATTTCGAGCGCGATGGCGAGGTTGACGAGGGGATGTCAATCCGTCGCTACCAACTCCGACCGTGGGGAAGACAAGTTGTTGTGTTTGCTTCGGATTGGTGAATGACGGGGTGAAATTCCAGGAATTTTCGAGTGGAATCCGGGGTGCATAGATTTGGGTGGGTGGCATCGGTGGTGGCCGTTGGGCTTTGGAAGCAGCAGCCCGGGAGTTTGAAGATGGGATACACAGTAGCCAGCCAGGTGCCAGCCATTGAGGCGGTGTTGCCGCCGAGTGCAGAAACGCATTGGGAAACGGACAACCGAGTTGTGTGGAATGAAATGGAGAGCGCGGCTCAGGAACAGGAACTGATCTACGAGGTCACATGGATTCCGGAGATTGGAGCTTGGCGCCAGTTCTTGAAATCAAGGCGGAACGTGGATCGGTGAAAGGCGGGCTACGCAAGAGCAGGCTGGTGCACCCGGCCCATCGGGCTCGGCGAACTCGAATGTCCTCCTCTGCTTCGACACAAGTAGCCGCTCGGAAGCTCGCTCGAGAACAGAACTCGCTTGGAAGGTCGGTTTCATGAACCGCCGGAAATTTCTTGAACTTGCCGGAACCACGGGGGCGGCACTGATCACGGGTTCAGGCCGAATGGGGCCTTTGCTGGCGAGTTCATCGGGCAACGAGGAACTGGCGAGATTTCCTGAAAAGACGGAGTTGATCCTGCTCACCGATCGTCCGCCCCAGTTGGAAACTCCGCTCCACTATTTTCGGCAGGACCTTACACCAAACGAAGCGTTCTTCGTCCGGTGGCATCTGGAAGGAATCCCGACTTCGGTTGACCTGCGAACTTTTCGCCTGAATGTAAGCGGCCATGTTCGACAACCTTTGCAGCTCAGTGTGGATGAACTGCGATCACAGTTCGAGCCAATCTCTCTTATCGCGGTCAATCAATGTTCCGGCAATTCGCGGAGCTTCGTTGAGCCTCGGGTTCCCGGCGGCCAATGGAAGCACGGCGCAGTGGGCAACGCGAAATGGACCGGCGTTTCCGTAAAGTCGATTTTGGATCGAGCGCAAGTGAAGGCCGGGGCGGTGGATGTGTCGTTCAACGGGCTTGACGCGCCGCCGCTGGCGTCGGTGGCGGACTTCGTGAAGGCCCTAGCAATCGATCACGCGCGGGACGGAGAGGTGATGATCGCCTACGCGATGAATGACCAGGCGCTGCCAATGGTCAATGGTTTTCCGCTGCGGCTGGTGGTGCCCGGATGGTACGGGACGTATTGGGTGAAAGCGCTCAGCGAAATCACGGTGTTACCCGCGGCGTTCAGCAATTTCTGGACGGACAAAGCCTATCGCATCCCCAGCGGACCGAATGGCACCGAGTCTCCGGAGAATATGGCCAAGGATACAGTGCCCATCAATCGATTTAACGTGCGTTCGCTGATTGTGCGTCCCGAACCCGACGAGAGCTTGCGCGCAGGAATGCCGGCAGAAATGGAAGGGATTGCATTCGACGCCGGCTATGGGATTCGACGCGTGGAGGTTTCGATGGATGGAGGGACCACCTGGACAGATGCCCGACTGGACCCGGAACTGGGAAAGTATTCGTGGCGTCGCTGGCGGGCGGACTGGAAACCAACCAATCGCGGTTCCTATCGGCTGATGGCTCGCGCGACGAATGCGGTGAGTGAGACACAAAGCAAGGGACAGTGGAACCGCAGCGGTTTTATGTGGAATGTGATCTCGCAAGTGGACGTCAAGGTGGAGTAACAGCACATGGCTCGAAAAATAAGAAATGTGTTTCTGTCGCTGGCGCTTGCGGCTTTGGCCGGGGGTTGCGGAGTTGGTTCAAGCACACCCCAGGAATCAGAGCATGGCGGCGGAGACGGAAAAACGCAATCGATGCCGGATGCGAGGCCGAACGATCCGGTGCATACCATCGTGATGCCCCATTACGAACCGGAGTTTCCGCCGGGCGCCGGGCGTCAGGAGTTTGTTACCGCGTGCATCGTATGCCATTCGCCCCGATACATCACGATGCAGCCGCAATTTCCGCGATCTACCTGGCTGAGCGAAGTGAAGAAAATGAAAGATATTTACGGCGCGCACATTTCCGATGAGCAAGCGCTGCGAATTACGGACTACCTGGTTGCCATCAACGGGAAGCCTGACTCTGGTCAAGCTCCCAAAGGCACGTATGGCGAATAGGGCGGGAAGCGAACGGCAGTCGGCGCAACGGCCGCCGGTACGGCTGATAGTTTCCGTGGTGCTCCTGGGTACGCTGCTCGCGTGGTGGGGCACACGGGGATATCGCCGCCCTTTTGGAGAATTGGGGCGCAAACCGGCTGCCACGGCGGGGGTGGTGCTTCCGGAGGGCGCGCAGGATGAGAGCGCGTTGCGCGATCGCGGGGCCCAAATTTCACAGCGGCAGTGCGCGGGTTGTCATGAAATGGCCACCCGCTTGAGTGGGCCTAGTTACCAGGAAATTGTGGACTTCTATCGCCGGCAATTGCTTAACTCCGCCGGCAATTCGGATTTGCGCTCTCGACTGGCAGTAGCGGTGACTCATCCGCAGCCGGGGTGGGGCAATTTTGCGCCGGGGCCAGTGGAATCCGGGCTCTCGCTTGATGACCGGATCGCCCTGGCGAGCTGGATTCTGAACAGTTTCGGTCGAGACAAAAATGCCGGCGAAGGTGCAAGCAAATGACAACTTTTGCGGAACAGTCCGCGTCCCGAACGGAGCGAGAAAATGTCCAAAATTGGGGAGCACTGCCGTCAGTTGAATACGGCTTGATCCGAGCCCACGTCGTCGCGGCACTAATCACAGTAATAATCTCGGCACTGTTCGGCATTCTGGTAGCCACTAAGTTCAACTTCCCCGAGTTTCTCGGGGGTCATTCCTGGCTTACGTGGGGCCGGCTTCGCTACGACCATACGCAAGGAATATTTTTCGGATGGCTAGGCAACGCCTTCCTGGCTTCTTTTTATTACGAGGTGCCGCGGCTGGCGAACCGGCCGGTGCTAAGCCGCAAGCTTGGATGGATTCTTTTCTACATCTGGAATTTTGCGGTGGTGCTTCCCGGCTGGATACTTGTGCTTGCCGGCTTCAGCCAGCCGCTCGAATGGGCAGAGTTTCCTCTGGTGGTGGACGCTTTCGTTGTGCTCGCTTTCATTCTGATGGTTTTCGAATTTGTCGTGCCCTTCCTGAAAGCCCGGCTCTCGGACCTTTATGTCAGCGCGTGGTACCTCATCGGAGGAATTATCTTCACGATGCTTGCCTACCCGGTGGGGAATTTTGTGCCGGAACTGGTTCCCGGCGCGCAGGGTGCGGCGTTCAGCGGGCTTTGGATTCACGACGCGGTGGGACTGTTCGTGACGCCGTTTGCCCTGGCAATCGCGTATTACGTGATTCCCACGGTCACGCGCCGGCCGATCTACAGCCACTTCCTGTCGATGGTGGGATTCTGGGTGCTGTTTTTCATTTATCCCTTAAACGGGACTCATCATTACGTCTATTCGGCGATCCCAATGGGAGCACAGAAAGGCGCGATTGTCGCTTCGACGTATCTGGGAATGGACGTAATCCTGGTCGTCACCAACCTGCTTCTGTCATTGCGCGGAAGCAGCGGAACAGCTTCGAAGGACGTGCCGCTGCGGTTCGTGTGGTTTGGCGTGATCTCTTATCTTGTGGTGAGTTTGCAGGGCTCGGTACAGGCATTTATGCCCGTCAATCGCTTTATCCACTTTACCGACTGGGTGATCGGCCACTCTCATCTGGCAATGATCGGCTTTGCAAGTTTTGTCGCACTTGGCGGCATCGCCCATATGTGGCAACGCATACCCGGAACACGCTACAACGAGCGAATGATGAATTGGTCGTTCTGGCTGCTTGCATGGGGCATTACGCTGATGGTCACGGATCTGACGATAGCGGGACTGGTGGAGGCTCAGGTGTGGCAGACGAGCGCACCGTGGATCGATTCCGTGCGGGCGGTGGCAAGTTATTGGCTGGTGCGCACAGTATCGGGAGTGCCCATCATCACGGGCTTTGTACTTTTTTGGATTTCCCTGGTTACAGGCCCCCGGAACTCGGAGGCCACGGCGTCCGAGACGAGCCGGCTAGCGGTGGAAAACAATGCTAAATACGAAAACGTTCCGGAGTTTTCGCCCGAGATCCTTTCGACAGGCTGGCTGAGTTATGCACATGTCGTGGCCTTCGGGGCCGGCGTGGGTTTCTTCGCCCTTTCGTTCCTTGTGCTGGCGATCCTTCCCGGGAAAGAACTGGCGGAGGAAATCAAGCAGGTAGCCCCCGTGACGATGGCAACGCTGACGGCGTCCGAGCAAAGGGGCAGAGTGATTTATGGACGCGAAGGATGCGCCTACTGTCACACGGAGCAAGTGCGGTCGTTGGCGGCGGACGTGCGGCGTTTCGGCGCGCCGACAGAGGCGTGGGAGACGAAGTACGATTACCCGCAGCTGTGGGGGACGCGGCGGATCGGGCCAGATTTGTCGCGGGAATACAATCTCCATCCGCGGGACTGGCAACTCACTCATCTCTACAATCCCCGGTTCGTCGTGCGCGATTCGGTGATGCCGCCGTATCCGTGGCTTTTTGCCGGCAACGCGAACGAGCCAACACAGGAAGCATTGGATCTGCTCGCCTATCTGCAATCTCTTGGGCGTGCTCGACAACTTGCCGGCTTTGAGCAACAGGCGTTGGTGCCGAGCCTCCCGACCGTGACACCGGATATGGCAATGCCTAGGGAGGCCTCGGCCAGGGCCACTCCACCCAGCGTTCCGATTGCCATGACGGGAGGATACAGCAACAGTGCGCCCGTTCTGCATCCCGCGTCGAATCCGGGCGACTTGCAGGACGAAATAAGTCGCGGCCAAGCCCTCTTCGCGGCAAATTGTGCTTCGTGCCATGGAGCGTCTGGAATAGGAGACGGCAAAGCTGCCCCGAGCCTGCTGCCGAAACCGGCTAACCTGACCGCCGCGCGCTTTTCCGATCAACGACTGAGCAGCGTGCTGTGGAATGGAATTGTGGGATCTTCGATGCCGCCGTGGCGGCAGCTCCCAACGGAAGATTTGCGCGCGCTGGTTGCCTACGTGGACAGCTTGCACCTTGCCGCTGCCGCGCCTGCGACACAAGAGGTTGCAAGTCTTGAGGTGGGGAAAGCATTATTTGCGGCAGCCTGCGCGAGTTGCCATGGAGCGACGGGAGCCGGCAACGGGCCCGCAGCCGCCGCCCTGGCGCCGCCACCGACAAATTTTCGCCTGAAGAAGCCAACCGAAAAGAGAGCGTGGGAAGTTTTGGAAGATGGCGTTCCAGGCACAGCGATGCCGCCGTGGAAGAGCCAACTGGGTGCAGTCGAGCGACACACGCTGGTTGCGTACGTGCGGTCTTTGTATGAGACTCCGCAGGAGGGCCCGAAACAATGATCAATCTGATTGTGATCGTAATTTCAGGGATCGTGTTCGGCTTGCTTGTGGCATGGTGGCGTTGGCCGGCCTTCCGGGCGTGGATTGAGGCGCCGAAATATTTCATGCTTCGCCAGGAAAACCGTTTCGACGCCGCGGCGTTGCGTTATCGTCCGGACGCGAATCCCGGCGATCCTGAGTAGCCTATCCACTGCAATCCAGCGCGAGCTAACCCAAACAGACTCCCCGCCGAGCGAATTTCGTTGCGGCGATGGATGATATTCGTGGAGCGTTTCCGATCATGGGATGGATGATACCGAGCCATTCCCGGACCGCTGTTTGTTCCGGATGCGGTGGTCGTTCAGCAAGTGTGGCGAGCTTCGCCGGGCCAGTCTGCGGTAGACACTGGAAGAATCCGTGAGTGAGATTGGCCACCCATTCTCTGCTCTGAGTTGTTCGACGTAGCTTCCTAGGGAGTGCGCGCAAAAAAAGCGGCTCCTTAATCGGAGCCGCTTTCGCCTGGCTTTTCTGTCTGCTAGAGAAGAGCGCAGGTGCCGAATTAGTTGGTGTAATTGGTCTCGAGATCGTATTCCTGTTCCACGTTGGGCCGCCGAATTACGGTAAGACCGTTATTGCCCAGCATGAAAATTGTGCCTGTTTCTGGGCGATCAAGACGCTGGGTCACGCCGTCGACACTGGCGAGTGGTGTGGGATTGGAAGGATTGGAAACGTCGAAGAGTTCGTATTGAGGATCCTGAGCTTGGGTGATGGGATGGTTCATGGAGGTCAGCAGCAAGCCAGCGTGCCCAAAGGTTTCCGCCTGAGAAGGGTGTTCAAATTGGGGCGCTTCGGTTAGCACCGGCATTTTGGATTTCTTGAAATTAATGACCGCAAATCCGGAATGATCACGGTAGTGAATGAGGGCCGACGAATCATTCAAGGTTTCGACAAAGTCATAGGGAGACTTGGCCGAAAGAGAAACCTTTGCCACGGGGCGAATAGCGGCGAGGTCCGTCACATCGAGGATCGCGAGGCTTTGCCCGTTATCCTGCTCGATGTAGAGAAGCGTCTGCCCGCCGCCCGTCTCGCGCAGGTACATGGCGTCGCCCTTGCGTTGCGCAATTTCCGGCAGAGACGAAGCGGACTCCACGATAATCGACTTGGACTGCGTTCTTGCGTCTGCTTGAACTCCCACAGCGGCAACGAAGAGCGCCGCCACCATAAACTTTCCAATTTTATAATTCATTTTACTGCTCCTTTACTTTTTTACTGCAACTGACGATGTCAGTGTCCCGCTTGTCGAAAAATCCGTCCAAGCAGAAATCCTTATCCGGTATAAGCCGGCGGCGCGCGGCTTCAGCATGAGCGACGAGAAGGAAATTCTGTCCTTGCCTTGTGCAAAGCAGACGCAATCGGCTTCTTTCAGTTGTTGGAGGCGGGCGTCATGCATATGCACGTGAAACCTAGGTGGAGTTCCGGGCGGACATGGCGCGTGCCTGGGAGCGGTTGGGGGCATGCGATTCCTTGACGGCCGAGTTTTCAGCGGTTGATTTCTTTACGGGGGCGGCGTCCGGGGAATTCTTGGCGGCTTTTCCCGTGGCCCTCGGAGCCAAGTCGAGAGCATGAGCGAGGAGGAAGGATCGAAATGAGCCAGCATTGCCGATGGGCTCGGGGCCCGTGGGATACGCCATGGAGAACATCCGGGAGAAGGTCACGCCGCGGACTCGGGCGAGCTTGAGGGTCCCCAAAGTGAGCTGGTTGCGCACAGCCCAGCGGGAAATGAAAGTTACGCCGAGGCCGGCCTCAACGGCGCTCAAAAGGCCCTCCGTCGAATCGAATTCCATTCTGGCTTTCAATTCCTTCTTCTTGAGGCCGGCCTGGGTCAAAGCGTTCTCCACCACTCGGCGCGAGCCGGAACCGAACTCGCGCACCAGCAACGGCGCGTCTTTCAATGCGTCGGGATCAATTTCCCGGTTCGCCCACTTGTGATCCGCGGGGACAACAAGAACGAGAAAGTCTTCCATGAAAGGTTCGAGATGGATGTCCTTGCGGAGCGCCGGCCCCTCGATCAATGCGAGATGCGTTTTCTGTTCGGCAAGGGTGTCCAAGACCTGATCGGTGTTTCCGCTCATGACGGTGATGGAAACGCGCGGATTCTCGCGAAGAAACCCGGCGATTAAACTGGGCAGGAGATACTGGCCGATTGTTTGCGAGGCGCCGAGGGCGAGTTGGCCACCGGGTTTGCCGGACACGTTGGCCACGACGGATTGTGCTTCATCGCAAAGCGCTTTGAGTTTTTCGGCGTAAGGCAAAAGCGCTTGACCGGCTGGAGTCAGACTGATCTGCCCTCCGGTTCGATCGAACAGCGGAACGCCAAGTTGTTCCTCAAGGGCTTTGATTTGCTGGGTCACGGCGGGTTGCGTTAGCAGAAGTTCCTCAGCGGCGCGGCTGAAGTTGAGGTGAGTGGCCACCGTGCGGAAGACCTTGAGCCGGAAGTTTTCCATGTGAGTCTTTCGTCGGTAGAATTTCCGAAAAACGTGCGCAGGGCCTTTTCTGCTTCGAGTGGAAAAGCGCCGAGAAATTCAACCGCCCCTCATTCACGAGTAGTTCATAGCAGTCCTTGGGCCACTCGCCGTTAATCTGTTACTACACGCATTTTCGGGGAAGCAAGAACCCTCGTGAGGGCCAACAAAGCGTATTCTCCGCAGCAAAAAGGGTTTATGGCTAGCCAGGGCTGCTCATGAGAAGTCCGTTAGCACTGAGAGCAGGTGGACGGCGCATTGAAGTGATTGTCAGGCTGACAGTGTGTCGACATTTCGCCTCTGACACATGCTTGACGCTAGGAACAAAGATCTGAAAACGCCTGAACTGGCGGCGCTTAGCAGTTGTCAAGGACCAGTAGCAACCGAACGAGAACCCAAGCTGCGGTTCGAGGAACGTTTTGGGGCGCAGTTCTTCCCTTTCGGCGATCTCCCAGGGTCGATGCTTATTCGATCACCGCAATCCAAGATCGACGAGTATTTTGGGATTCTCCTCCTGCACCGCCAGGAGGTTATGGCAAGCCGTGCAATCGTTGGAAATCGTCCGGCCGTCTGAACTGGTGTGCGACCCATCGTGGCAGCGGAAGCAGCCCGGGAAGTCATTGTGACCAAGATTGTTCGGATGCACCCCCCAGCTCATCTTCATGTCCGGGAAAATGTTGCGGAGGTAAATCTTGGCAACGTTTTCGGCGGATTGTTCGATCAAAGCGCGCTTGTCGTTATAAACGCCCGGGTACGACGTGCGGTAGTAGTTCTCAATCCCTGCTACGATCTGCTTCTGGGCGCTTTCGCGATCCGGGTAATCGGCTTTCAGCAATTCCACCGCTTTTTTACGAATGTACGGTAGCTCAGGGCTGATCAATCCGCGTGATATCCGGAGATCAACTGCATTTTCCGGCAACTCAAACGCGTGGGTCGGCCGGTTATGGCAGTCAATGCAGTCCATGGTGCGCTTCTCGCCCTTTTCGAGTTCCTGCTTGCTGACCTTGATGTCCGTCGAAACGAATTCCACGATTTTGCCTTTGTCGTCCGTGTAATAAACCACGGGAATCACCTGACGGCGTCCGTCGGTCGAAATGTAGTGAATGCGGGAGCCGTCGTCCAAATGCCTGCCGTGGATGCCTACAGAACCTGACGGGGTGCGGCCCCCGATTTTCATCACCAGTGCTGTAGTCGTCTGTGTGTTTTTCTCATCGTCTTTGTAATTGGTCTTAAGGATGAATTTGTCGCCCGAAAAACGTTGTGGCCAATGACAATGCTCGCAGGTATCCCGCGCCGGGCGCAGATGCGCCACCGGAGACGGGATGGGGCGAGCATAGGTGTGAAACGTAACTGCAAACACCTGGCGCAACCCGGAAAGCTTTGAGCGCACAAACCACCCCGCGCCGGGGCCGATGTGGCATTCCGCGCATTCCACTCGCGAGTGCGGTGAATTCTGGTAAGCCGAAAATTCCGGCGCCATCACCGTGTGGCAGGTCTGTCCGCAGAACGTCGTCGTGTCCATGTACGACACGCCTTTATAGGCGGCAAACGTGAAAATCAGTATGTTGAGAAACGTAAGAAGCCCGACAAAGAGCAGTGTATTGCGGACCCTCGCTGTCTGCAGCCCTACTGACGGAAGACTTTCTGGCAATTCACCGGTTTCGCGGAGCTTCCGGCGGTGAAGCAAAATGCCGATGGGAATCAGGATTAATCCGAGTATGAACAATGAGGGAAGAATGAGAAACAGAAGGATACCGATGTAGGGATGGGGAGGACCCGGGAGCACAAAATCATAGACCCAGAAGGCAAGGAGCGTGACAGCACTGCTCGTCGTCAAAATCACACCGATCAGACCAATGGCGTTTTCAGTCCACTGGTAAAGGAGTCTAACCAGAATCTGAACGGTGGTTTCCGAGCTCATATCACATTGTCCCTTCGATGACTGAGTACCGCGCACTCACGTTTCGGTGCTATGGCAACGAAGCGAGGGTTACCTGCGGACTCCGTTACGGAAACCCGGTTGTGAAATTTCCCCGTTTGATGAGCTTCGCTGCGGTGGTCGCGCCGGTGCAAATAGCGCTACTTCAAGGTCGCCAAATAATCGGCGATGCCCTTTACGTCATCCGCGGTAAGGCTTTTCAAGCTGGAGTGTTTGGGTGACGTGGAGAGCACTTTCTGAATTTCATCCGCAGATTTGCCCTTGATGGAAGGCGACTTCATCGCTGTCTTGCCGGCGGCATCGGCACCATGACACCCCGCGCACTTTGCTTTAAACGTTTTCTCTCCACTCGCCTGATCCCGAGCGCGCGCAACAAAGGTGCACACGCCGACCAGCATAATAACCGCGAACATTAACCGTGCATTTTTCATATTTGCTCCTATGTCTGCTTGGAATAACTACTCGTCAAAAAGCGTAGCGCACCGACAGCGTGATATTGTTTGCGTGGAAATTCCGGGGCGCGAAAATGTCTTGAAAGGCGGCAGTTGAGTCTTCGTGGTAGCTGTAATAGTTCCAGAACGCCTTTCCTGTCCAATTCTTTGAAATCCGGTAGTCAAATCCTCCGTATGGCTGGTACCAGCTTGAGTTCAGGGAGCCATCCACATTCGTCGGGATAGGATTCTGGGGAGTCAAGTTGAGTTGTGAGCCACTTACACCGGTCATGCTCGTGCCCCCGTGGAGGGTCAACCGGTTTATAGGATTCCAGGAAAAATCGAGGAATCCCGTGTTGACCTTGCTGGAGTAGGGGGAATTCTCCTGCACAAGACCGGAGACGTTCGGACATGCGGGGAGTCCGGGAAGCGAACCGGTAGCTGTGAAGCACACGAGGAGCGACGTGGAAATGTCGTTGTATGAGTATCCCAAGTCCAGACTGATTTTCTGGTTGGGAAGAAACTCGGCCGTGACCCCATAGCTGTTGTTGTGCATCAGGTTGTTCACAGTCGGAACATTGTTCTGGCCATACCAAAGGCTGACAATTCCATTTAAGTTGAACTTTTCCGAAGGCTTGTAATCAGCCTGAAAGCGCAGCCTTTGTGAGTTCAGAGGACTGAGACGTGTAAAGGCAGCGTTGGCGCTCATTATGTCGCCGTCCACGTTGAGGCGGAATTTCGGCGAAGGACGAACCCACAGGCCAAAGAGGGAGTGATTTTCGTTGATGTCTATCTCGCTGGGCGGCGCGAAGGAGCCGGGGAACGAGTAGGAGATCGTTCCGTCGGCGTTCAAGGTGCACCCTGCGGGCAGATTGGCTTGGCTCAGCGGCAAGCCGGTATTCACAAGATCGCAGTTGCCGCGAGCAACGTTGTTGGGAAAATAGATACCGCTGGTGCTATTGAAGAAGTTATCGGAAATCACGCGGGCGCGATATTCGTAGCCGAAATAGGCGCCACCCTTCGGCGTAATCTGCACGCGAACTTGAATGCTGTTGTATAGATCCTGCTGCTTCAGGAAGTTGCTGTCCAGGTTCAAGGCAATGTCTCCGCCGGAACTTGTCGTATGAGCGGGAATCGCGTTGGGCACGCCGTTGGCCGGAGCAACGCATGTGCCGGGAAGCGCGGCAGTGGGTGAGAACACGTTGGGATTCACAATGAGGCTTGGGCTGAAGAAAGAGCAATCCGTGGCTGCAAACTGCGCAGGCTCTTTCCAATTGCTGAAGCGCACCGAATCGACCAGGCTGATGGTTTCGTTGATGTGCCAGGTGACGCCAAGATCAGCGAACGCGGCGACATGGCGTCCGCTGATCGGTCCGGTTTCCGCGAAGTTGGAAAGGTTCGCCTTGGGAGTCAAACCGGCGAAATTCTGCTGGTAGTCGTCAACGGTGAGGTCTCCGCCCGTATAACTAAACGTTCCGGCGAAATCCACATTCTTGAAGTAGCTGGATTGCACGGTAACTTTTTCAGTAGGATTGTTCAAGCGGGTTCGCCAGTGCAACAAGTAGCTTGAAAAGGCGTTGCAAACAGGATTGACAATGCCACCAGGCCCAAATGCATTGCTGCACGGCTGACTGGTGCCATTCCAGGGTACGCCCAAGTCCAGCAGCGGGAAGCCAGCCCCAGGGGAAAATTGCAGGTTGGTGTCGGTGCTGCCCAAATCATTCTTGTAGTAACTCCATACTTCGTCGTAGCTGATCGTGGTTCGCGGGAGAAAACGAAAATCCACGCCCAGGCGGTAGTTGCGGTTGTGCGCGGAATAGTCCTGGGTCAGATATTGGTCGGTACCTTCGTGGACGGTGTTGAATCCCGGGCCGTATATAGTATTTTGATCGTAGCCAAGACGAAACCGGATCTTTGAATCAGGTAAAATTGTTAGCCCATAATTCTGCATATTTCTAGCGGTGTAGAACGCGTGCGGACTTGTGGCGATCACTGCGGTACCTACGACGTTGGAAGGGGCATTTACGAGCGGATTGAAGTTCGGCGGGGTGTTGGGGAAAAGTGTTGGGGGGTTCAGCGAGTTGGCAAGCAGCGAGTAGTCCCAATGATTCTGGTCCTTGCGGAACATGCCGTTGAAGGCGTACCACTTGTTTTTGCTGATGCGCAGCTGGGAAACGTCGTAGGGATCGCCGCCATATCCGAAGTTGCTGAAGAAGAAATGGTCGAAGAAAGTGCCATGGTGGTCCAAGGAGTTCATAACGGTGCTGAAGTCGAGTAACCGCGGCCCCTGCTGTAAATTAACGAAAGTGTCGTAAATCTGCTGATTACCGACAATATTCGTGATGCGATAGCCGAATTCCACAGCCATTTTGACGTTGTAGTTACCCTGGTCAATCCCCTTTTGCTCGTCCACTTGCTGTGCGAACGACAGGGGAATGCAGAAGGCCGCGAGTATGAAGGTTGAGAGGAGAAAACGCGTCACAAGAGGTGTGAAGTTCTTCATATTCAGAGTTTCTTCCGTTCTTGCGTTCGGCATGATCGTGTTCCTCCTTCCTCAGGGTGTGAAAAATACCGGACTGGTGTTAGAACCGTGAATCGCGACGTGGCAGAGCGTGCACGCCTGGTACTTGGTGGCTTGATTATGGAAGCTTGGGGTGGCCGCGGCGCCAACGCTCGCATTCAGCGAGTGGCAGCTGATGCAGAGTAGATTGACCTGGTTTTGCTTGAGCATGCGCTGATTTGTTGAGCCGTGCGGAGAATGGCAAACGGTGCAGCCCTCCAGCTTAGCTTCGTGCTGGTAGACGAAGGGCCCCTCCTTGTCGAAATGACACTTGTAGCAGACCTCGTCAAAGCCGGCGGTCCGGCGGAGCTGGTGAGCCAGGAAACCACCATGGGGGTTGTGGCAATCGCCGCACTGCAGCAGCCCTTCGTTGACCCGGTGACGGAACGGCCGTGCGAACTCTGCCCGCACATCCAGATGGCACTTATAACAAAGTCCCGGAGAGGCTTCCTTTAACAAAAATTCGCTTTCTTTTGCGTGGTGCGGAGAGTGGCAGTCAATGCAAGAGACGCCGCTCTGCAGATGCAGGGATCGCCCAAAGTTGTTCTGCTCGTGACTGTTTTGATGGCAGTCCAGGCAGCGCGCACTGGTTTGCGCGGGCGAAGCATCCTTGAATGTAAACATTTTGGACTTGTCGCCCCCGCCGTCGACGTGCGCTTTGCCCGGGCCGTGACATGCCTCGCAGCCATGCCATTCCGGGCCCTTGTGCGCGTCGAGTTTCGCGTCCATGGTGGTGGCGAAATGAGGGCTCTTTTCAAAGTTTGCAGAAATCTCTTCATGACACGTCTTGCAGGTGTCGGAGCCTACGTACAGCGCCGGATCTGTTGGGCGCACATATCCTTTCGCCTGGTCAGAAGACTTGCCTTGTGGTGCGGCATTCTTTTTGTCTCCGGAATGGGCAATAGGAACCACCAATGCCGCAATTAGCAGTGCCAGAAGATACGAGACGGGGAGTCGATGCCAGTACTTCATAAAACTCCTCTTGCCACTGGTGGACAGATTCCTGCGTCCACACGAGTCAGATTGCAACCGCTTTCTCTCGAAGAACGCGACAACCTAGAGAGCAAGGTCCTTCGCCAACTGTCGAAACCGGTTCAAAAGCTGGCCAAGCTGGCGCATCAAAAAGACAAAGAGTTTCTTGAAAATCCTTCCCGCCACAGAAGGTATTTTGAAAACTTCCTAATGTCAGCTAGGGATTTCCCTAGTGGCTCTGAGGGGGCCTGAACATTTACCCTGCCTTCCGTAATGGGTCACCGGGTCGGCGACTGTTTTGTGAAAGGGTCGTTCCAGTTCTATATCTCGAGGATTACCCAATGACCGATGAGTTATCGATGGTCGTCCTTCACCATGTGATTGTTTCGGGAAGAAATGGCAGCCAGCGCTGAGATGCAACCCTGATTCCTGAAGGATGGAGCAAGCCTTGGATCCGAATAAGAATGAAGAACTTGGAATGAATGGGCAAATTGAAATCGCCGCCGGTGAGTCATCCAAGACTCTGGCTGGGGTCACTCGCAGGGAGTGGTTCAGGACGGCGGCTGGCGGTTGTGCCGGGCTGGCTCTGGGCAGCCTTGTTGATGTGGCGGCGGTGCAAGCAAGCACACGGAAGCTGAAGCTTTCCGACGTCAACGAGTTCACCACCTCCTGCAACTTTTGTTCGTGTGGCTGTGGCATGGTCGCGACGGTACGCGAAGGCAAGTTGATTACCATGGAGGGTGACTTCGACCACATCGTGAATCGGGGCTCTCTGTGCGTGAAGGGTATATCCATGTTCGCGACTCACACTTCGCCGAACCGGCTTACAACGCCGCGTTATCGGGCGCCGGGCAGCGACCACTGGGAGGAAATTTCCTGGGACGACGCGATCGAGCGGGTCGCGCAGAAGATTCGGAAGACACGTGACGCGACCTGGATTGCCACCGAGAAGGTCGGCGGCAAGGAGGTCGCCGTCAATCGGACGGATGCGATCGGCTTCCTGGGCGGCGCGCAGAACACCAACGAAGAGTGCTACCTCTTTCAAAAGGCGGCCCGGCTGCTAGGCCTGGCTTACGTCGAGCACCAGGCCCGACTTTGACACAGCCCCACGGTCCCCGGTCTGGGGGCCTCCTTCGGCAGGGGCGCGATGACCAACCACTGGATCGACCTCCAGAACTGCAAGACGATCCTGGTGGAAGGCAGCAACGTGGCCGAGAACCATCCCATGGCCTTCAAGTGGATCCGGAAGGCACAGGAGAATGGGGCAAAAATCATCCACGTCGATCCGCGATTCACTCGAACCTCCGCGGCAGCAGACGTGTACGCGCGCATCCGGCCCGGAACCGACGCGGCATTCCAGAACACGATGATCAACCACATCCTCGTCAACAAGCTGTACGACGAGGATTACGTCGTGACCCACACCAACGCACTCTTCTTGGGCGATGAAGCGTTCGAGTTCAAGGACGGCGTATTCAGTGGGTTCGACGCGGAGAACCACAAGTACCATACGGAGACCTGGGGATATCAGCTCGACCCCAGGGGTAAGCCTCGTGTCGCCAAGAGCCTTGATGATCCGCACTGCGTTTTCTCGCGCCTGAAGACCTTCGTGTCACGCTACACGCTGGAAACGGGCGAGCAGATCACGGGAATTCCGGCCGAGCAGATCCAGCAGATCGCGGAGACGATGGCGAAGAACCGGCCGGGATCTATCCTCTACGCGCTCGGGATGACTCAACACACGACCGGTGTGCAGGGGATCCGGTCATTCACGATCCTGCAACTCCTGCTGGGCAACATTGGCAAGCCGGGCGGCGGCGTCAACGCTCTGCGCGGCGAGCCGAACGTGCAGGGCGCGTGCGACATGGCGGTGCTCTACAACTACATGCCGGGCTATCTCAATTCTGCGTCGAACGCCGAGCCGACCATCCATGACTATGTGCGCAAGAACGGAATCGCCGACAGCAGGTTCCTCGTCAACACCCTCAAAGCGTTCTTCGGCGAGGCGGCCACCGCCGAAAATGATTATGCCTATGCCTGGCTGCCCAAGCGGAACGCTTCCAAGGACTACGGAACCCTGCCGATGTTCGAGGATGCCCTCGCCGGGAAGTTGAAGCTTCTCTGGATCGTCGGCCAGAATCCCGCAGTCACCGTGCCCAACCTCAGGCTTACGTTCGATGGGATGGCGAAGCTCGAGACGCTCGTGGTCCAGGAGATCTGGGAAACCGAGACTGCGGCGTTCTGGCGCAGGCCCGGCGTCGACCCGAAGTCCATCTCCACCGAGGTGATCCTGCTGCCTGCCGCGTTCTTCATGGAAAAGAACGGAACCATCAGCAACTCGGGCGGCATGGTGCAATGGCGCCACGCCGCCGTGAAACCTCCGGGGCAGGCCAAGCCCGACGGCGAGATCGTGGACCTCGTCTTCCGTAGGGTGCGCGATCTAATCAAGGACTCGAAGGAGCCGAGGGACGAGATCATCCTGAAGGCCTTCTGGAACTACACCACGGCCGAGGACGTTTTGCGCGAGATCAACGGGTACGCTTTGCGCGACAACCCGGAGACCGGACTAAAAGCGGGTGATCTCGTCCGCAAAGTCAGCGATCTTCGATCCGACGGTTCCACGTCGTCCGGCGCATGGATCTACGCGGGCGTCTTTGCCAATGGCGAGAACCTTTCGAAGCGCCACGACTCGCAAACAGATCCCGGAGGTCTCGGCCTGTATCCGGGCTTCGGGTGGACCTGGCCCAACAACATGCGCATCCTTTATAACCGGGCGTCGTGCGACCGGAACGGCAAGCCCTATCCTGGTTCGAAACCCATCGTCTGGTGGGACAAGCAAGCTAAGCGCTGGACGGGATATGACGTACCGGACGTCCCCGTCCAGACCGACGGACCGGCCACACCGAACGGCCAGCGGGCGTTTCACCTCGGTGCGGAAGGCGTCGGCCGCCTGTTCGCGGCCGTCTATTCGGACCCGGACGAGAAGCATCCGGGGTATCCGCGTGACGTGGCCTATGTACCGAAAGACGGTCCGCTGCCGGAAATGTACGAGCCCGTCGAGAGCCCCGTGGAAAATATTCTTCACCCGCGTGTGAACAGCAACCCGATGCTCAAGTATCCGCGCGTCGCGACTTATCAGCCCATCGGCACCGTCGACAAGTTCCCCTACGTGCTGATGACGTCGACAGTCGCTGAACACTGGTGCGGCGGATCGACAACTCGGAACATCCCCTGGCTCAACGAACTCGTCCCCGAACCGGTGCTGGAGATGCCGGTCACCCTTGCCGAGAAGCTCGGTGTGAAATCGGGAGATTGGGTCCGGGTCTCGTCGGCGCGCGGTGAGATCGAGGTTAAGGCCCTCGTCACTCCCCGCATGAAGGCGCTGAGAATCGGCGATCGTCAGGTCACGGTTGTCTGGATGCCGTACAACTGGGGATATCAGGGGCTGTCGACCGGCACGAGTGTCAACCACATCACGATCGACGCCGCGGATCCAGGAGCGGGAACCCAGGAGACCAAGGCGTGCCTCGTCAACGTGGTCAGGGCCGGCCGCCAGGCCACGCGAAGAGACAGATCCCTCGGGAGACGTACATGACGAATACCGCAGCCGCGGGCCCGATCAGGGCGACATTGATCGACATCACCAACTGCATCGGCTGCCGGGCCTGCCAGGTAGCTTGCAAGCAGTGGAACGAGCGTGAGGGCGAGCAGACCGAGCTGGAGCCCGATCTGGGTTTCCAGAACCCGGCGACGCTCAGCGCGAAAACGTACACGCTCATCGCTTTCCACGAGACGGAGAACCCGCAGAAGCCGGGAGGCGTGGAATCCGCCTTCGTGATGCAGCGATGCCTCCACTGTCTGGAGCCGGCCTGCGCCTCCGCCTGTCCAACGACGGCGCTGCACCGGCAGGACGACGGCCCAGTGTCATACGACGCTGATAAGTGTATCGGCTGCCGCTACTGCATTCTGGCGTGTCCCTGGGATGTGCCCACAGCGGAATGGAACACGCGCGCTCCGAAAATCTCGAAGTGCACCCACTGCGCCGATCGGGCCGATCAGCCGGTGCCGGTCTCGTTCAACGGAAAACCGCTATCCGAGGGCTTGAGCAACCGATTCCTTGAGAGCATTGCGACCCCCGCCTGCGTCAAGGCTTGCCCCGCCGACGCTCTGCGCTTCGGAACCCGGGAGGAAATGCTCGCGCTCGCGCACAAGCGGATCTCCGATCGACCCGAGAAGTACGTGGACCACGTCTACGGAGAGAAGGAGTTGGGCGGGACCAGCGTGGTGTACCTGTCGGCCGTGCCTTTCGAGAAGCTCGGCTTCCCGACTTACGGGGAGAAGCCTTTTCCAGCCTTCACCAGCGCGGCGCTCGGCGCCGTTCCGCCCGCAGTCATGACAGTTGGCGCCCTGCTAGGTGCCTCCTACGCCTTTTTCCGGAAGCGGGTTCAAGCGGTGGCAGACGGCTCGGCTGCGTCGAAGCATTCCGCAGACCACGGCCACGTCGAATTCGAGCCTCTCCGGAACAAGCTGATGACACCCTTCAATTGGGTCCTCCTCCTGTTAATGGCGTTCGGCGGCGTCTCGTTGATAGCGCGCTTCGCTCTGGGCCTCGGCGGAAGCACTCACTTGTCAGACACCTACCCGTGGGGCCTCTGGATTCTCTTCGACCTAGTTTGGATCGCGGTGGCCGCGGGTGCATTCGCAATGGCCGGCGTGATCTATGTCTTCCAGCGAAAAGACCTCTACGGGCTGGGTCGCACTGCCGTCCTGACAGGCCTTCTAAGTTACTCCTTCGTAACGGTCACTCTCCTCGCCGACCTTGGCCTGCCCTGGCACTTCTACCAGCTCGGCTTGCAGGCTCCGGCGCACTCGGCCATGTTCGAGGTTTCGTGGTGCGTCGGCCTGTACGTCACGATTCTCCTGCTCGAGTTCCTGCCGGTTCCCTTGGAGCGTTGGGGATTCCCGCGGGCCGTGGCGGCCTGGCGGCGATGGAACGGCGCCTACGTCGCGGCGGCGGTGACACTCTTCGTCTACCTGCTTTCGCGCAACCTCGTATATGCCTTCGGAACAGCCGTGATCTTTGGCGCCCTCGCCTGGATGTTCCGCGCGCGGGACGAGAGGGCCGAACCGATCATGCTCGCGATTGCCGCCGTTACGTTGTCGACCATGCACCAAAGCTCGCTCGGCTCCTTGTACCTGCTTATGCCGAACATGCTCGCACCGCAGTGGTGGTCTCCCGTGATGCCCGTGTCCTTTTTCCTGTCGTCGATCGTGGCCGGCACCGCGCTCGTGATCCTTATTGATATGTGGATCGCGAAGGGGTGGCGCCGACCGCTGGAGATGACGCGGCTCGCATCCGTCGGGCAGATCTCTTTCTGGGCGCTGCTTGTCTACCTCGTGTTTCGTCTCGGAGACATGGCGCTCCGCAACCAACTCTCCGGAGCTTTCTCTGGCAGGCTGGGCATGGCCTTCGCGGCCGAAATCCTCGTTGGCGGCGTGCTACCGCTCGTCCTGCTTGCCCGTAGGTCGCTTCGACAGCGGGCCGGCGTACTCTTCGCCGCGGCCGTTCTCGCAGTCATCGGCGTGACCTACAACCGCATGAACGTAGTCCTCTTCGCGATGACTTTTCGCGGCCGGATGCCCTGGCACGCGCCAGAAGGCTACGCGCCGTCGATCGTCGAGTGGGGGATTTCGATCGGCCTGATCGCCGCGACTATCTTCCTGTTCGGGCTCGGCGCGCGACTCATGCCAATCCTTACGAAGAAAGAGGCTTGAGAAGGATGGGAATATTCAATCCATGACCCAAGATGTGTGGTTAGAGAGCCATCCGTACCTGCGGCCCGTCGCTGACTTTCACGCACAAGTCGCGGTAGCTGTAGCCGGCATCCCAAGCGGCAGCGCGCACGTTGCGAACTGGGATTGCTTTTTGGGTGATTATCAGGCGGGCATCCCTCTACTTTGGAGTTCCCCAGCGGCAATCAATCTCGAGCCAGTTGAGGCCATTCTTGTCTCGCTAATCGAGAGCATGGCTTCAACGCCATTGCCGGAAAAGTTGGCGGTGGAGTGTCAAGCATCCGGCACCCAATTGCGCGGCGAACTGAATGCGCCACGTCGGGCCGTCGCTTGGTTACTTGGCGACGAGGCGTTCAAACCAGTGCACCCAGGTCTGCTCCGGTACTTAGGTTGGACTGCGCTGGCACGATTCCTCCGCGAACTGGCGGACGCGTTCGGGAGCTGGCGCGTGGAAGAGCAGTGGCTCCGCAGTTATTGTCCGACTTGTGGCTCAGCACCCGCCATGTCCCAGTTAGTTGGTATCGATCCCGGCCGCTTGCGTCTGCTTTCTTGCGGCTGTTGCGGCACGCGCTGGCAATTCCGGCGAATCGGGTGCCCGTTCTGCAAAAGCGCGGACGATCATCGGCTTTCCGTCCTGGCCATCGAGGGAGAAAAATACCTTCGTATCGACTATTGCCAATTCTGCCGCGCCTATCTCAAAACCTATGACGGATCGGGGAGCGAACAGTTCTTTCTGGCGGATTGGACTTCGCTTCACCTCGACATCATCGCCCGCGATCGTGGGCTAAAACGTTTGGCTGCCTCCCTGTATGAGCTGTGACGCTCTCCACCTTCGGTCTTGGCAGGGCGATCGAATAGGCGCTCACAGACTCGTCGGTCGCTGGTGCTGAATCCGGTCCCAGCACGAGAATGTAGCCTGGACCGAACAGGGCGACTGACAGCTTCAAAACACGACCTTGATGATGCGCATGATGAGCTCTTCCGGAGAGAAAATGGTGAGGAGAAGAGGTACGAGAGGAGCAGCGGTGGCGATTGCAAGACGAGAGATATCCTCAAGACCGAAAGGGACGGCGCGCATTTCGCGCACAAAGGCATAGCTGTTTCCCAGATCGGCGAGGGATTGGATATCGGCGGCTCCGAGAAGTTCCTCCGAAGGAGAGGGATCGCGGCAAACCCATTTCTGCTCGAAGCTCTGAACATAGCGTTGAGCGAGCAGGCCGTAGTCGGCCAGACCCTTTCTTTTTGCGCGAGCCATCCCAGGAGTAAACATGAGAAGTGGACCAAGAATGGCGAGCACGAAGAAAACTGTAAAGCCGCCGATTTGTAACTTGAAGGACGTCAGGCTTTCTCCTCTGTAGAGGACGCGGCTGGCGACGAGACCGGCAAGCATCGCGCCCTGAGCGAAAAGGATTGGACCGAAGGCATAGGCACTCTTGCCTAGAAAAGCGAGACCGGCGCAGCGATCAGGGTGGGTCGAAATGAGGTTAAGGTCGATTCTGGAAACTTGCCATAGGAAGCGAAACCAGATGAACAGCCTCATGTACCAGCGCAAGAGGATGAATTGCAAGATGGGGATGCTGACGAAAACGTACCAAAAACCGGCGGGGGTAAGGTGCCAGCGTCCTCCCGGCATGGCATACCATGTCGGGGCTTCGAGGGGAATTCGACTGTGCCACAACCACAGCCCAAGAGTGTAGACAACAGCTAGGAGCCCAATCTCGGCCGGGACGGAATTGCGCAGCCTGACAGCCGATTCAATTGCCATGTGAAAACGGGGCAGATCCTGGGGCATGACGATGCGCCGCTCGACAAAGCGATGCACAACAGGACGGATACGCGAATGCACCAGCGTCTCGGCCCAGATGAGGACCGGCAGTGCGACGAGGAATCGCGCATGAACTTCAACGTCGTGAAAGAACGAAAGCCGACTAGCGCTCCCTGCGGGGAAGCCCAGCGTGGCGAGCAGCAACAGTGGCAGCCATGCAACAAGTGTGATGATGAGCAGCCGGCGGTATAGGAGTTCCAGGTGGGTTCCGGTGAGATGGGCTCTTCGAAAGAGCTGGTAGATCGGGCCACCCAGTACCAAAGAAAAATCCCCTGGCCCCTCGAGAAAATTGGCTTGTGTCATTGTCTAACCGATACCCCAGTAGCGGTCTTCCGACAACTAGGGGAATTCCTAGGAAGTCTCTCGGGATTTCCCACTCGACACATGCCTGGTTAGCCGCTTGCCAGCGCCCAAATTGCCTGCAATCCGATTTATGAGTGGTCATAAGTTATTCTTGGCAATCTCGGGATCCGAGGATGACTTCCGGTTAGCCGACTATCCGAAAATTGTCGCGTGGCTACTTGTAGCGCTGCGGGTTTCAATTTCGTGTTTAGGCCAAGTAGAAACTAGGGAAAGACCTAGTTGTTCCTAAATGTGTCTGGAGACTAGAGTGACCCCGTCGCTACCGGATACCAGCTGAGGCCCCGCAACAATATCTTTGCGAAGATTGAGGAACACACATATGAAATTCAGGATGATGTCTGCGATTCTCGCCGTGATTTTTCTCTCCGTTGGCACATGCTTGGCAAAAGACGACAACGAAAAGAAGAGAGAGAAAACTCACAAGATGGCAGAGAAAACCCTTAAGGAATTGTACAAGCTTGAACCCCCTGCCAAGGAGGCCATCCAAAAGTCGGCAGGGTATGCCGTTTTCAACAACATGGGGACGAACCTTTTCTTGCTGAGCACCGCCCGTGGCGCAGGAGTCGCGGTCAACTCCAAGACCAAGCAGGAAACCTTTATGAAGATGATCTCGGCCGGCGCCGGTCTAGGCGTAGGAGTGAAGGACTATCGTGTGATCTTTGTGTTCGAGAACGATGGGGCCCTGGCAAATTTCCTCGACTCCGGTTGGTCTGGTTCAGGGCAAGCGGACGCTGCGGCAAAGGCAGGCAGTAAGGGCGGAGCCTACTCAGGGGCGGCCGAAGTTGCACCGGGTGTGTGGGTCTACCAGATCACCAAGAATGGCATTGCCCTCCAGTTGACCTTGCAGGGCACGAAATATTACAAGGACGACGACCTTAACAAGAAAGCAGCTAGTTAGGCCCATGCAAAAGTGGGCTAATGAAGACGCTGCAAAGAAGTCCTCCCAACCCTAACCATTGGCCCGGGGCGCTTGCGTCGTAAGGAGGACTCGACGGTGACAATTCAGCAGCCTGCGTACTACAAAACGCAACTAAGCCAGGCGCTCGAAGCATCGATCTACATTGGCTTGGCGATTTTGCTGGCCGCAGCCTGCCTGCTGATCCTGCTCCCCTTCATCCCCCTGCTTAGCTGGGGCATCATCATTACTGTCGCTGGCTACCCGGGTTTCCGAAAACTTCAGAAGGCGTTGGGAGGACGTGAAACGCCAGCGGCAGTAGTTTGCACGCTCATACTTTTGGCCGTCCTGATTGTTCCAGCTATTTTGCTGGGAGAGGGCCTGGTTCACGGCATTCAGGCGGTGACCACGCACGTAAAGGAGGGAACGGCAATTGTTCCCCCGCCACCTGCCGCGGTCGAGAGTTGGCCGGTCATCGGCGCTCCGCTGAAAAGCGTGTGGGGCTTGGCATCCCGGGATCTCACCGCAGCGATCAAAACGTATGCCCCGCAAATCAAACGAGTCCTGCCTGGCCTGCTCTCCGCCTCTGCCGGAATTGGCCTTGTGGTCTTGCAGCTTATACTTTCGATTCTAGTCGCTGGAGTCCTACTGGCAAACGCAGAGGCGGCCTATAAAGTGACGTGCTCCCTGGCCAATCGCCTTTTCGGAGACAAGGGGGACGAATTCCAGCAACTGATTGGGGCCACGATTCGCAGCGTCACGTTGGGTATTCTCGGTGTTGCACTGATCCAATCGGCTTTCGCGGCGCTCGGGTTTCTGGTGGCAGGAGTGCCAGCAGCAGGATTGTGGACTGCGATCTTTGTCTTCGCAGCGGTGGTTCAGGCAGGAGTTCTCGTATTGGTCCCCGCTGTGATCTATGTGTTTGCAACCGCGAGCATCACCAAGGCTGTAATTTTTCTGGTGTGGTGCATTATCGTGGGGCTGATGGACAACATACTGAAACCACTGTTGATGGGGCGCGGTGTCGCCGTTCCCGTGGCGGTGGTTTTTCTAGGCGCAATCGGCGGATTTATGGCCATGGGCATCATCGGCCTATTCGTGGGGGCAATCGTTCTGTCCGTAGGCTATAAGTTATTTCTTGCCTGGCTTGAAGGGACGGCCGTCGCCAGTCAGGAGACTTAACATCCTGTGTCACCGTTTCTGGGCGCAGAGAAGGAATTTGTTCGATGTCGGGGGCAAGCGCTGAAAAACGGGCGAGATGCTTCATAGGGTGAGAGTAGCCAGCCTCACACAGTTACCCCGCTTTGGTGGAGCGTCCGCTGCTCACGGTTCCGTCTAAGTCGCGTAATCAGGCACATGCGCGCCACACATGACTTCGGCGCCGGCAGTCAGTGAATTGGAGCCTGGACAGCCGCCGCTGTTCTCTCAAAACCTGACTGGGGATTTCCCTAGTGGTTAAGCCCACCGCATTTTTCTAACGTTGCGCAAGAGCACTTCCGTCCTGTCATTGCGGATGTAGCCCGCCGATCGCTCCTGCTCCGGGGGACAATCATGAACTGTTTGAAATCGTTTCTACTCGCCTTCTGTCTTTTGTTTGCGGTTGTCTCCGCCAAAGGACAAGAAAAGGTCAGAACGGAGCGTGATCTTCTCGGAGAAAAAGAAGTACCCGCCGATGCTTACTACGGGGTCCAGACCGCGCGTGCTCTGGAGAATTTCAAAATCTCTGGAGTGGAAATCAATCACTACCCGGGATTCGTGGAAGCGTGGGCGATCGTTAAATTGGCCGCCGCCAGAGCCAATACCGATGTTGGTGCAATGAAGCCGGAAAAGCTTGCAGCCATTGAAAAAGCCTGTAAGGCCGTACTCGCGGGCAAGTACCACGATCAATTCGTAGTGGATTGGTATCAGGGGGGCGCCGGCACCTCCACGAACATGAATGCCAACGAAGTGCTTGCCAACATCGCGCTGGAACTTTCGGGCCACAAGAAAGGCGAATACCAGTTTATCGATCCGCATGACGATCTGAACATGTCGCAGTCTACGAATGACTCGTACCCAACCGCAATCAAGGTCGCTTTTCTGTTGCGCAACGACAAATTGATTGAGGAACTGCAGAAACTTACCGCCTCATTCCGAGTGAAAGGTGCTGCGTATCTCGAAATCGTCAAGATGGGCCGGACGGAAATGCAGGACGCCGTACCGATGACCGTCGGGCAGGAGTTTTATGGGTACGCCGATGCGTTGGAAGGCGAAATCCGCCTCTTACGTGATGCTGAGAAGTACCTCTATCCCGAAAACATGGGTGCGACAGCGATCGGCACCGGCATCAACGTGCCCAAGGGATATCCCGAGAAATGCGCTACGCATCTTGCTGAACTGACTGGGAAGCCCATCACACCAGCGTCAGACATGATCTCCGCAACATGGGACCAGCAGGGTTTTGTAGTCTATTCATCGGCATTGAAAAGCCTGGCGATAAAACTCTCGAAAATCTCCAGCGACCTGATTCTGCTCACGTCAGGCCCGCGCGCCGGACTTTACGAAATTAATCTCCCGGCATTGCAGCCTGGTTCTTCCATCATGCCGGGGAAAGTAAATCCGGTAATCCCGGAAGTCATGAATATCGTCGCTTTTCGTGTCATGTCCAACGATTACGCCGTCGACCTTGGCGCCCATTCCGGCCAACTCGAACTGAATGCGTACGAGCCACTCGCCGGACTGGCAGTGATTGAATCCCAAAGCCTCCTATACCGCACGGCGCTGGTATTTCGTACCAAGTGCATTGATGGAATTACGGTGAACGAGAAGATGCTGGAACATTATATGGAAACCACGGTCGGGATCGTTACTGCCCTGAATCCGATTATTGGTTATGAAAAAGCGACCGAACTGGCAACTGAAGCCTATAAGAGCGGCAAGGGCATCCTGGAGATTATCCGTGAAAAAAAGATCCTGACGGAAGCGCAGATCCAGCAGCTTCTGGACCCCGTCAAGTTGACTGGTTTGGATAAGAGCAAATACCAGCGGTAATTCCATTTACGTCGCGCCGCTATTGAGGAACCACGTAGTACGCTCTGAGCCAAAAATGGACGAAAGGATTAGATCATGAAACTAACGCGTCGAATGTTCTTAACGCTTGCGGTTCTGCTCTCGATCGCCAACTCTCACCCTGTTTTCTCTCAGGCGAAACAGTTGCCGAACATCGTCATTCTGGCAACTGGCGGAACAATTGCCGGTGCCGCCGCTACCGGCACTCAAGCGGGATATACCTCCGGTGCGGTAACTATCGACGCCATGCTGGCCGCCGTTCCTGGCATCCAGAAGCTCGCTAACATCAAAGGAGAGCAAATTTCGAACGTTGGCTCCCAGGACATGAACTTCGACATTCTGCTGACTGTTGCGAAGCGCTGCAATGCACTTCTCGCCGGAAGTTCTGTCGACGGTATTGTCATCACCCACGGTACCGACACCATGGAAGAATCCGCCTTTTTCCTTAATCTCGTCGTGAAGAGCGACAAACCAGTGGTTCTTGTTGGCTCCATGCGACCGTCAACTGCCGTGAGCGCGGATGGTCCTCTAAACTTGTATGACGCAGTTGCTGTGGCGGGCGATCCCGCGGCCAAGGGGCGCGGCGTGCTGGTAGTGATGAATGACTGGATCCATGGCGCGCACTCCCTTACCAAGACGAGCACCACTGCTATTCAGACGTTTATGTCGCCTCTGCGAGGCATCGTCGGCGTCTCTAGCTATGGAAAAAACGATTTCTACAACAATCCGAGTTGGAAACACACTTCTGCATCTGAATTTGACATCACCAACATAAGCAAGCTGCCTCGGGTGGATATTCTTTTCGCATACGAAGACATGTCTCCCGACTTGGTCGACGCGAGCGTGGCTAGCGGTGCCAAAGGAATCGTCATCGCCGGTGTGGGCAACGGAAATATGAACAAATCCACACTCGAAGCCGCGGCGAGAGCTGTCAAGAAGGGTGTAGTTGCCGTGCGGAGCAGCCGGGTTCCCACCGGTAGTGTAGGGCGCAATGTCGAAATAAATGATGACGAAATGGGTTTCGTCGCTTCCGACGAGCTGAACCCGCAAAAGTCCCGAATTCTTCTTATGCTGGCTTTACTCAAGCCACGAACGACCGCTGAATTACAACAGCTATTTCAAACCTACTAAGTCTCTGCGGCGGCGGGGTGGAATATGCTTCCCGATTGCTGTTTCCGGAAGCGGAATTTCCTCATTGATCTCGATCGGTCCTAGGGGGAAAGTTCTATGGATTCTCATTCATTTTGGCGTACAGTTCTTCTTGCTCCTATCCTAACTATGGTTGGATTGCCCGCCCTCAGCGTTGCTCAGGACGCCCATCCGCCGCACTGGACTTACTCTGGGGCGGAAGATCCGAAACATTGGGGCAAGCTTGACCCAGCCTTTTCTGCCTGTTCGCTGGGCAATACCCAATCGCCTATCGATGTCAAGGATGCAAAATCCGCGGAACTACCCGTACTGAAACTGGACTATAAGGCCGTAACACTAAACATCATCGACAACGGCCACACAATTCAAGTGAATTACGCTCCCGGAAGCACTCTCACCGTCGGCGACAAAACCTACACTCTGATACAGTTTCACTTTCACCACCCGAGTGAAGAGCATGTTGCCAACAAAGGCTTCCCTCTTGTGGCTCATCTTGTGCATACGGATGTCAACGGAAACTTGGCTGTCGTTGCTGTCCTGTTTAAGCCGGGAACTGCAAACCTGCTAATTGACACGTTGTGGAAGAACATCCCATCCCAAAAGGTAAAGGCACAAGATGTTCCTTCGGTTTCCGTTCAGGCTCAGGATTTACTGCCGAGTGATCGCGGCTACTTCACGTATGCCGGGTCGTTGACCACTCCCCCATGCACTGAGGGCGTCACCTGGTATGTTCTGAAGGGCCACACCACGATCTCCCCTGAACAGGTGGCGGCGTTTGCCAAGATTTACCCGAACAATGCACGACCCATCCAAGCAACCAACGGACGCGAAATCCTAGAGTCTAAATAGTGGTTTACGGACGAGGATGGCTCGCGAGGAATTGGAGGCTGGTGAGAGCTCTCCGCTCTTCAATGCCGAGCGCTTGGAGGTCGGTCGTGGAAAGGAATTAAAGCAAAACAATGAATCGTTTCTTCAGCTTTGTTATTTCATTCGTTGCAGCCGCAGGAATAACTTGGCTGTTGCATGAGCAATCATTCACGCAGGCTCAGACCAGCGTGCTATTCCTCTTGATGTTCTCCGTCGGATTATGGTTAACAGAAGCGACCTCGCCTTTTGCAGTTGGTTTGATGATCATTGCCTTCCTCGCCTTTGCGCTGGGCTACGAGAAATTCACCGACGCGCCGGTGGATGTGAAGGTCTACCTGAATACTTTTTCCAGCAGTGTGATCTGGCTGATGATGGGCGGTTTTTTTCTTGCGAGTGCGATGACAAAGACAGAACTCGACGTCAGCCTTATTCATTTAACGCTGAAGGTATGCGGGACAAACCCAAAATGGGTCTTGTTCGGATTGATGACGATAACCCTGCTCTTTTCCATGCTCATATCCAATACCGCCACTACCGCGATGGTCATTGCCGCGGTGATGCCCCTGCTGCTTAGGATGGGCAGTAATTCTAACGCTCGTAAATCATTCCTTCTGGGAGTGCCAATCGCGGCCACGACCGGCGGAATGGGTACGATCATCGGCAGCCCGCCCAATGCAATTGCAGCAGGCGCACTGGTCAATACAGCGCATCCTGTGGATTTCATTGCATGGAGCATTTACGGCATACCCGTATCACTTTCTTTGACGTTACTGTCATGGTGGGTTCTTGTCCGGTTATTCATGAAAAATGAAGTTCGGTTGTCGCTCGAAGACCTTGTTCCGGTAAAGAATGAAATCACTCCAGGTTTTCGGTTGAAACGATGGACAGTCATCGGGATCCTTTCCGTCACGCTATTGCTCTGGCTGACAGGTCCGTTGCATAAGTTAGGCGCTGCTCCCGTTTCAGCGGTTCCGCTGGTGTTGCTTCCCCTTACCGGCATTCTCAAAGGTGAAGATATCCGTTCGATCGGATGGGACACTCTTATTCTGGTAGCTGGAGGGCTGGCCTTGGGCATTGGGCTGCAGCAAACCGGCCTGCTGAATCACTATGCCGGAAGGATCGCCGCGCTACATGTCCCCGCCGTTGCGTTCCTTTTCCTACTGGCCTATGCCACGATGTTCTTTTCAAATATCATGAGCAATACCGCTACCAGCACGGTGCTAATTCCCCTTGGCATGTCGATCCTTCCAGGACACTTGAAGGAAGTTTGCATTATTATAGGATTGGCGGCATCCACCGCGTTGTTCCTGCCTGTATCAACACCACCCAACGCAATTGCTTACAGTACGGGACTGATCGAACAGAAGGATTTCAGGATTGGAGGGCTTTTGATCGGGTTACTAGGGCCGGCCTTCATCGTGGTGTGGGTACTGCTGATCACTTAGTCTTGATAGCTTGGTGAGTCTGTGGTTCGAGTTGCTTGAAAATAATGAAGGGCAGCGTGTCGACCGATTAACCAAAAAGTGATCGAGTTGTGGGAATGGCCTGATTGGACCCTACCAAGTACCGATGCGCACGACTGCCTGAGTGGTGATCTTGAGGCCTTCCTGTGGATGGATCTGGGCGATGTCGTTCATCCAGGAATGAGTGTATTCGACATTGAGGACCCGCCAGGCGAAAGGCCGAGTAATGACTATATCGAAGCCCCCGCCGACGGCAATGCTGGGACCGTTCTGAGCATTTTCCACAGAGTAATCGCTGCGTTTGGGATAGTGAGGGAGGGTTCCTTCGCCATCATTCCATTCCTTCATCAATTTTGCGCGTAGTTCACCGTCGATAATCTCTCTGGTGACTTTTCTACCGCCAAACATGAATTGAGCAAAGGGAGAAAACCGCTTGTCCGCCCTGGGGGTCCAGCGAAACCCGCCGCCGTAAAAGAGCGAATCGGCACTGTAGTTGGAATACGGCATATTCATGATCAGACAGCCATTCACTTCCGTGATGACCTGAAGCTTGGGATTGACGCGCGCTGCTCCCGAACCACCGCCGCCGACGCAGGAGCCTCCACCAAGAAAGGTCTCGTAATAGGGGAATGCGGTCAGTTCGATGGAGGCTTCCTTGGGGTAAGGATGACTAAACTCCACACCTGCCGGCATCCAGGTATTTTTGACGAATTGGAAAGGTTTCTCGCCGGTGCCGTTCTTGTAGTCCTCCAAGAGTTGCGTGCGAATTTCGTAGTTTTGGCCAAAGAGATTCAGGCGAGTATCACGGACCCAAGGGGCGCGAAAAGCCATCAAGTTGGCAAAAGTGCGGCCCGGATTGAGAAAGCTGCGCGCGAGAATAATGACTGCCCGATTATTCGTGCGATTCTCCAGATCCATGATCAGATAGCGATCGGCGGCGTCCTCAGCCAGCATGGTGCAAAACCCCAGGGTGGGAGTATCGACCAAAGTGATGAAGCCGGGCGAAGCATGGAGCATGACATTGGCAATGGAAGCCTCGCTGGCGGGGCCAATTTTCCATTGAGTGTGCCAGAACGCACCGAAAGCCAGGGAACGCAGCATGCTGACCCAATATTCACGGCCGTCGCCCAACTGCACGCGGCGATACTTCGGGTCGTTTTGCCGTTCGATGAAACCAAAGATGGATCCCTCGATAGGATGTCCGACGTACGGGGCCATAAAGGTGTCACTGTCGCTCCAACCGCGGAGTTCAGAAACAGACTGGGTGTAGTGGGTGAACCAATGGCCGTTGAGGGCGTCACGGGTCCCAGGTTGAAAGGCAATGTCAAAGGTATGCATAATCCCGGTGTAGAGAAGGGATTCCCCGATGGCAGGCCCCCAGCGGAAACGCGTGCTGTCGGGAGATTTCGTGTCCTGTGGATTGATCAAGATGACGGCTGATGTGGAGGATTTGGAGGGCAGGCTATCCGGCAGGTCGAGTGGAAAAGCGTTAGCTCCAGACGTATCGGAAGAGTGCGCGGCAAGCGGCCTGTGGGGGAATGGGAAGAGCCGGGACTGATCAATGTAAGGAAGAAGCTCCGACTGCGAATAGAAGATATCCAGTGGAGCGAGGTCGAGTTCCTGAAATCCCTGAGCGTGGAGAGACCTGCAAGACAAGAAGAAGCACAAAAACAGCAGAACACAAAGGCATCTCGGGCTTACTCTCACAGGACGAAGTGGTCCTTTCAAGGAACTTGGTAACCACCTAGAAGCTCCGGGCGGGTCGCCTCAGTGGGATTGTTACTGCGTTCAGTTGTTTCGCAGCATCATGAAGGGAATCTCTGTTGGAACCGACACCGAATCGCCTCCGAAAACCATGCTAGATTTCGCCCCACCCTCTCACAACTAGGTAAATCCCTAATCGTCAGCGGAGCAGCGGTCTGCGTCCCTGCAATTTGCGATACAGGGCGTCCCGCTCGCAGTACCCTGCGCTCAAGCATCCGTTCGTATCGGATAGGCGACGAATGAAGGTGCTTGAGAATCTCACTAGGGATTCCCCCAGTTGTTTGGGAACGGGACGAGTTCTAAAAGGTTGGACACTGATCAGAGGGCGCGATCAGCCTGAGCGTCCGGGATTAAATGTGAACTGCAAGATCTGCGAAGGCTCCGGTTGCCAGCTCTGACTGAAACAAGGTGGGCTATGCAGAGGTTCGAGTTCATCCCCCAAGGGAGCGATCATGCCCGGAGTGCAGCCTCGCGACCTAAACCTTCCCCATGGACTGGAATGGCTAGAGGGCTTGGACCAGAGGGAAATGGAAATAGTTTTAGCGGCGGCGAAAGCGCGCCGATTTCCAGCAAAGTCGATCATGACGCCCCAAGGAGGTTCGGCAGACCAATTCCTGCTGTTGCGGAATGGCCGGGCGCGCTATTACTTTGGAACTCCCAACGGGAAAAAGGTCATTTTGATGTGGCTTACTGCGGGCGATATATTCGGCGGCGCTGCGATACTCTCCCGGCGCTGCAACTATCTCGTCAACACAGAAGCCGTCAGCGACTGTAATGTGTTCGTTTGGGAGCGCCCGGCCATTCGTGCCCTGGCACAACGATTCCCTAAGCTCCTGGAAAACACACTTCTCACTGCCATGGATTATTTCTCATGGTATGTCGCTGCACACGGAGCCCTGATTTCCCAGACAGCACAGGAAAGGCTCGCCTATGCACTATTGGGATTAGCAGAAAGCATTGGCGAAAAAGTCTCCGGAGGCGTAGAGATCAGCGTGACCAACGAAGAATTGGCCAACTCGGCGAACATCACTCCCTATACGACCAGTCGGATAATCAGCGATTGGCACCGAAACGGCGCAATTCGCAAGCTTCGGGGGAAGATTCTTCTCCGCTATCCATTAAGGTTCTATCTCGGGGTAATCTGATCCGTAAGGCCCTTCTCCCTTTAGCAAATTGCGGCTCTATTTTTGAGTAATACATGCGTCCTTCAGTTGGTCCTGGGAGAGGACATCAAGTTATGCTCTCGGGGATGGAACTTCCGTGCCAGCCCGTCAATCTGCTGCTGACAAACCGCTGGCCAAGGAGAGTGGCCCTGATAGCAGGAATAAGCTCCCGGCCGGCATCCCACTTGGAAACGAAGCCAGCGCCGCCGGCCGCAAAGGCCGCCCGGATGATTTCGATGTCATCCAGCGCGCTCACAAAGAGAAGTTTGGAATCGGGGGAGACCCTGCGAATTTGGCGCGTAGCCTCAATACCATTCATCCCAGGCAGAGACACATCCATTAATACCAAGTGGGGCTGCAACTCTTTGGCCTTCTGAACGGCTTCTGATCCATCGGCTGCGACGTCGATGACTTTGAGTTCTGGCGCTGCATCAAGATGATTTTGGACGAAGCGCTGCCAAGGCAGCGAATCATCGACTACAAGAATTTGTACAACGGACATTTCCACATTCCTTTTCGAAGGGGATAAGTTCGGTGAGACAGTCAACTTGCGGTTTTGAGCTGTTTTCCTGTTATAGGATGTCACGCTGGGCTCGAACCGTCGTTGCGCCAGAGCAACAACGAAATTGCTTCTCTAGCCATCAGTATCCAGTTTGGAGAGGCTCGAAAGTTTGTCCAGGCGACTTTGTGACGAGGTGGCTCAGAGATATAGTTCGGGACCGGCTAGCCCAATTGGAATTGAGTCGGTTTGATAAGCCGTTTAATCGTGATGCGGTTATCGGGATCCAGAGACACCGTGTTCGAGCGTTTGGGCTGTGGTTGCGCCTAGGGAAATCCCCAGTTCTCTTGGCGAGGACTGACGCGAGAATAGTGAGGCAAAGCAAACAGCCCACCCCAGCTGAGAGGGTTTGCTGCGTGGCCTAAAAGGTATGAAAGTCAGGGGGAAATTCTATCAAACCACCAATGGCGCGTTTCACCGAGTCAACTGTTCTACTGCTGACTTTTTGCCTTCTTGGAACTGTATTCAGCCGGGCTGATAACAGTCCGGGAATTTCCCACGAGGCTGCGAAAATGAATCAACGCGGCCTCGACCATCTACACAAAAAGGAATATGACCAGGCAATCGCCAGCTTCCGCGAAGCCCTGAAAATTCAGCCCGAATTTCCCGACGCACTCGACAACCTTGGCAAAGCGCTAGAGGCCACCGGCAAGGATGCGGAAGCCATCGCCGCTTTCGACAAAGCCATCAAAATCGCTCCGGAAAATGCGGCCGCTTACGCCGATAGAGGAATGGCTCTCTTTCATGAAGGGAAATACGAAGATGCGGCCGCTGCATACCGCCAGGCTCTCGAGCACCACAAGGACTTTTCCGAAGCGCAAAACGGGCTGGGCGCGGCCCTTCTCCACCTCGGAAAAAATGACGAGGCAATCGCATCGTTTCGCGCCGCGGTGGCCAGCAATCCTCACAACGCAGACGCTCTCGGAAATCTTGGGACCGCGCTGCTCACCGAGAACAAACCCCAGGAAGCCTTGCCTTTCCTTCGCAAGGCGCATTCGCTCCGCCAAGACTCTCCTGATTTCCTGGAAAATTACGCGCTCGCCCTCGATCAAGCCGGCCAGAGTCATGAAGCGATCGCCGCCTACCACAAACTCACCACCAAACATCCTGATCAACCTGCAGTCTGGGAGCGTCTTGGGCACCTCTACTTCAAATCCAAGCGCTACGACCAGGCGGTTTCAGCGTTCGAAAAGAGCCTTTCCCTGAAGCACGACCAACCGGAAGTGCTTCTCGCTCTTGGCCAGACGCAAGCCGACCAGGGCAAGCTAGGTGACGCCATCCTATCCTTTGAAAAGTGCCTTTCGCTCAAGCCGGATGAGTTCTACGCTTTTTACAACTTAGGAAACTCGTACTACACGCAGAAGGACTACGCAAAAGCCACCTCCAATTACGAAAAAGCCTATGCGCTTAAGCCGGACTTCCCTGACTCCCTGGTCGGACTTGCCGCCAGTCAATTGGCTGCCAACAAAAACGCCGACGCGATCGGGACTTACCAGAAACTGGTTCCGTTGAAACCCGATGACGCCGATGTGCGATTCAATTTCGGCACGGCACTTTTCAACGCCGGGAAATTTCAGGACGCTGCCGCCAGCTACCGCGAAGCCGTGCGCCTGAATCCCGCATTTGCCCACGCCCATTACAATCTGGGGATGGCGCTGCTCCGCCTCAATGACGCCAAATCTGCGCAAGCTGAATTTGCCGAAGCGCATCGCCTCGACCCCAGCCTCAAAGCACCTGGCCCTAGTCGAGATTAACTAGGTCCGATTTCGGGGCTGGGGTTTTCCCCAGTTGTTCCACAAAGAAAATGCATGCAAATCTACGCGCTCAGCAATGCAAGTCGGGCAGGATTCGGAAGGGTGGACCCCCTTTTCTTGCCCAAGCTCCGGAAGCGCTTTTCCCGGTGCTACCTCAATCTCGGAGGTCTACAGCTGCAAGCATGGGACAGCCTGAGATTCGAGATTTTGATTCTGAGGAGCCGGCAGATGAGTGGAAAACCTTCCAACGTGTCATTTCTAGCGGCATTACTTCTAATTCTTCCTGCGGTTTTGTGTGCCGCGCGCCATTGCGGGAGAACGAAATAGATGCGAGGCAAAAAGGAGTGGAAATGAACGAGAAAATAATTCCCCGAGCTTCGTCGGCAACTTCTTGTCCTGAGGGAAAAGCAAAGTATGTATTGGAGGATGTGTTCTGGGTTCCAGTCAGCAATTGCAGAGCCAGGCATTTTACTGTCCCCGGCCAACTTGAACTTCACTCCCCAAAAACCGAGATCGACGGAATGCCGGGCTTGGATGAGTCCGAACGCCGGGCCGCAAGTACCGTTGCTTCACTCGTTCAACGATCTGCGATTCCGAGTGGGGTCGGTACAAGATTCGCTCAGACTAGGGGCAGGCGACGCCAAGCGGTCAGGAGCGGAGGCAAACATTGAAAAGATATCTGGGAATCGCATTCATCGGCCTTTCGTGGGCCTGCCTTTTACCTGGCGGGAGGCTTTCTCCACAAATACACGATCAGAACGCGCCACAACCACAATTGACATTGCAGGGAATGTCACCGCAGGAGTTGCAGTTGATGCGGCAAGACCTCCGGAAACAGAAGCAGAAATTGATCGGCGAGAATTTGCCCATGACGGAATCGGAGGCCATCAAGTTTTGGGCTGCTTACCAAAAATACTCGAAGGAACTGCAAGCGATTAATGACGAGAAATTCGAAATGATCCATTCCTATGCGCAGAACTGGCGCTCGATGTCGAACGAAGAAGCATTGATTTTCACGCGGCGGTGGCTGGAAGTCGATGAAAAAGTGGTTCAATTACGCTCCAAGTACTTTCTTCTCATAAGGGAGGCACTTCCAGGCAAGAAGGCAGCCACCTTTTTTCAGCTTGATGAGCGAATCAGCATGATGATCAATCTAGAGATCGCGTCCCAGTTGCCGTTGCTGCACGGAACACCCGGACAAAGGCACACCGCTGAGCCGACCCAGTAGATCTTGCCAAGGTAGAGAAGATCGACTTCGGAGTCAATGCGGCCAATCGGTGCAATCAATTCGATCGTGATCTGTTGGAGTGAGGACTCGAGGAGGCATTGAGGGACAATGGAAATCCTCGAGTCCAACCACGGTCGGCGGAGGTAGTACCGACCGCTTACGCACAACCAGTGTTTAGCTTTTTAAACCTAACCGTGCGCCCAAACCACTAGGGAAATCCCTAATCGACTTACCCGCACTAATTTAGAAAGATTTCCCTATGGAGCTGCGAACACGCCCTAAAGTGCGAGCATTGTGTGGCTTGGTGCCGTGATGCAGCAGTTCATGCAGGACTGGCGGGATCTTTTCCTCCTTTTGTCGCTGTTGCTGATAATTCTTCTGTACCCCCTATTGGACCACGACGATGTTCGGAGACTGGTTCTCGGCGGTCTGATGTTTGCGCCGCTCCTTTCGGCGACTGTCAGGGTGGCTCAAATCAAGGGTTGGGTATGGCCGACAGTTCTGTTGATGACCTGCGCGGTAGTTTGCGCGGCGCTCAGCATGCTCTTCCCTTCTTCAACTATGATTGGATTGAAATGGGGAATTTTGGCCGCTTTCTTCGGGCTGTGCGCCTTTGGCCTGTTTAGTTACCTGAGAACTGCCCACACTATCCGCGATGCTCATCTCTATACCGCCGTCAGCATTTACCTGCTACTCGGGTTGCAGTGGTTTGCCCTTTACAGCGCCATCGACGTGCTCTGGCCTGGTTACATCCAGCACAATACTGCCGCAAAAGCCGATCGCCATGCCGAACTTCTGTACTTCAGTTTGATTACTCTCTCGACGATCGGCTACGGCGACGTCATACCGGTTCAGGGTGAAGTACGGATCCTGGCGGCACTGGAGGGGATAGCCGGCGTTCTTTACATCGCCATTACCGTCGCATTGCTAGTCAGCGCGTACAGGCCACGGGATACTTCGGCCTGAGTCGTGTTGTCGTGGGGCGGATAAGACTCATTACTTGACTCTTCCATAGAGAAGGCAAGTGAACACAGTCCATATGTTCCCCGAGGTTAACTAGGGGTTTTCCTAGTCGACACACTCCAAGGGGAAACACTAATGTTTCCACCATGAATGCTTGCCGGGCTCGTTTGCAAATTCGACGCCAGAATGGGTGTCGAACGGATTTTGGCCGCCCGGTGTCTGTGATGGCTCAGAGGGGTGTAAACGATGATGCGCGACAATACAGGTAGATCCAACTTTCGGAAATTCGGTTACGGGGCGCTGTTTCTCGCTGCGCTAGCAGTGATAGCGGTCGCGGCCGCTGTCTCCGCCGAAGACAGAAGCACAGAAATCATTGACGCCAACGCAATGGGTACCAGTACCCAGTTGGGCCAAAACGTCAGCGTGAAGGTGACCATCTACGAGTTCTCCACAGATGAGGACAGACAGATCCTCATTGATGCCTTCAAGAAGGGACAAAATCAGGGATTGGTAAATGCGCTCACCAAGATGAAGTCCGTCGGCCGCATTGCTATCACCGGCACGCTTGGCTACGACCTTAGTTATATTCGACTGATTCCCACTCCCACGGGCCGCAAGATTCGTTTCGTCACCAACCGGCTTGTCCGTTTCGGAGAAGCCTACTACAACACCCAAACCAAGGCATTTAATTTGACTGCAGGGGAGATCGAAATTAACGATGGCGACAAAGATAAGAGCGGGGGCGTTCTATTTCCGGCCGCCCAACTGGTGATTAACAAGGAAGGACAATTGGAGTTTCAGCTGAATAAAAATCCCTGGAAGCTGGTCAACATTATCGATTGGAACAGGGCCGGCACTCGGGAGTAACAATCGTTTAAGTGTTCGGTCAACGCAATTCCCGAGTGCTTCACGCGCTAATAGTTTATCTACACCAACTGAGGTGGCTGATGAAGATTTACCGCATTCTAGCAATTCTCGCTTGTCTTTCAGTGCTGCCAATCCTTTTAAGCGGTGTCCTTGCCGGCAGGGACACTCCGAAGAAAATCAAGGGCGACGTCTGCTCTGCTTCTAATCCCGCAAGTATTTGTTCCGTGGCGAACACATGTGGTTCCGCTGCCACTCCCTGCTCCATCGACATCAGGCGGAGCGGGAGTGCCTATGCTACGGCGACGCCGAGCATTCCGGACGCCAAGTCCAATAAAGCATTTTGTATCAAGGTTGGCACCAGCGTGACTTTCATGACCAGTTCCAAGAACACCGGGTTCGTCATCGACTTCGGGAACACCGATCCCTTCGACCACCCAGGCTCCATCCTTGGGGGAGCCGATCGCCAGATTACCGTTACCGCGAAGCATCCCGGTTGTTATACCTATTCTGTAGGGGCTTGCACCCCTGGAACGGTCTATGGAATGTGCGGAAACGCGACTACGCAGCTAATCATTTCTGCGGAATGATTTCGACTCACTCTCCCTGGCTCTCTTGCCTTGATCGGTTTGTTCCATGCGAATTGCCGCTTGTTCGCCGCAGACAAACTGAATAACATCCAGCAGAACGATCAAGAGAGGTCGTGGGTTTCGTAGTTCACCCCCCGATCTCGGACTTCATTGGAACGACGCAAGTATGGGCCTGCTAGCAAACCTTAAGTTACGCCGAAAACTGCTTGTGGCGATGGCTCCCCTGGCAGTCATGGTGATCCTAGCTGTCCTGTATTTTTCAATGCAAAGCAAGAGAATCGACACCTGGTACAGCGAGCTCATCGACAATGAGGTCAAAGCCGTCCACCACATTGACACGGCACGTTCGCTCAACAGGCGGTTCAACCTCTATCTTTACCGTCTTATCGCAGAGGCCAATCCTGACCGCAGGCAGGTCCTTGACGGCCAACTGGAATCCACCCACTCCGAATACAAAATGCACACCGCTGAGGCCATCCGACTCGCACCTTCCAAAGGTGCCCAAATCACGGCCGCCGCGACCGATTTCGAAAAGGTGGTCCAGGATTCGCAGGTCGTCCGTGCTGCCGCCCTCGCCAACGACAAGGAAAAGGCCGCAGCGATCATGCATGCGACCATCGATCCGGAACTTCAACAAACACATGCGCAAATGACCAAAGTCTCAGACGAATTACAAAAAACTGTCGATCAGCGTTCCGACGAACTCACCGAACGGACGCACCATTCTATCCGGGTCACTTGGCTGGTTATCGGATTCGGCCTGCTCATCACTTTCGCTGTCGCTTCTTACGTACTGCAAGTCGAAGTCGTTCAAGAACTCTTCTCCTTGCGCGACAGCATTCAGTCTCTTTCCTCCGGCAGGTTGGATGAGCCAATCCCTTTCCTCAATCGGCCGAACGAAATCGGCGAGATCAGCCGATCCTTGCATACGCTCCAAGGCGGCGCCAAGGATCGTGAAACTCAGTCCTGGGTCAAAGCTGAAGTCGCGGCAACCGGAGTGCGGCTTCAGGGCGCAGAGAATTTCTCCGTTTTTGCGGCATCTTTACTCTCGCGCATCTCCGAATGCGTTCCGATCCTATATGGCGCTTTCTATCTGATCGACGAGTCGCATTCCCGTCTGGTCCGCGTTGGCAGCTTCGCCCTCGAGGGCCGCAGAGAATCCGCCGAGTTCGCGCTCGGCGAAGGATTGGTCGGCCAGGCCGCCCTCGAACGCCGCGTGCTCGACCTGTCCACAGAGAAAAATGATCCTATTCTCGTCTCCACCGGCATGGGTACGGTAACCCCCGGTAAAGTCCTTTTCATTCCTGTTCTCAATAATGACCTTCTCCTTGGCGTGATCGAACTCGCCACCGTCTCTGTTCTTTCCATTCGTCAGCATGCTTTCCTTGATGCGCTGCTTCCGTCGGTGGCCATGAACGCCCAACTTCTCTCCCGAAACCTTGAAACCAAGCGCCTCCTTGAGCAGACTCGTGCGCAGGCCGAATCCCTCGCCGCTTCCGAGCGACAGATCATTGCCCGTAAGGAGGAGCTGGAGGCCAGCAATCGCGCCCTGGAGACCTCTCAAGAGGAATTGCGCCGCGCAAAAGAAGTCGCCGAAGGCGCCACTAAGATCAAATCCGAATTTCTGGCCAATATGAGCCATGAGATTCGCACACCGATGAACGCAATCATCGGCATGTCTCATCTGGCATTAAAGACCGGACTCGATCCTCGCCAACGAGGATACGTCCGCAAGATTCAACAGTCTGGTCAGCACCTGCTGGGCATCATCAACGACATCCTGGATTTCTCCAAGATCGAGGCAGGCAAGCTGACAGTCGAAAATATCGATTTCGATCTCGAAAAAGTCCTGGAAAACGTTAGCAATTTGATTTCAGAAAAGGCCACAGCAAAGGGCCTGGAATTGATTTTCGATATAGACCCTGCCGTTTCGGCGCACCCGAAGGGCGACCCCTTGCGCCTAGGCCAAATCCTGATCAATTTTTGCAATAACGCGGTCAAGTTCACCGAACGGGGCGAAATTGTCGTAAAAGCCCGGGTACAGGAAGAAGACGAAAACGGCCAACTGGTTCGCTTTTCGGTGTGTGACAGCGGTATCGGACTCACTGATGAACAGATGGGTCGCCTCTTCCAGGCCTTTGAACAGGCGGATGCTTCCACTACACGCCAGCACGGGGGCACTGGATTGGGTCTGGCCATCTCCAAGAAACTTGCTCAACTCATGGGCGGTGACGTCGGGGTCTCCAGCGAAGTCGGCAAAGGCAGCACTTTCTGGTTTACCTCTTACCTCACCAAGGGCGAAGGCATAGGCCGTAGCGCCACCCGGCCCGATCTCCGCGGTCGCCGCGTACTGATCATTGACGACAATGCCCAGGCCCGAGAGGTCCTTGCCAGTATGCTGACCAGCATGACCTTTATGGTGCACGAAGCTCCCTCAGGCCGCGAAGGCATCGAATTGGTCCGCCAAGCCGCGGATCGCGACGAGCCTTACGAAATCGTATTCATCGATTGGCAAATGCCGGGCCTTGATGGCATCGAGACCGGCAGACTTATCCGGGCCCTTCCGAATCTCTCAGGCCCTCTCCATCTCGTTATGGTCACTGCTTACGGCCGGGAAGAAGTCCTCCGCCAAGCAGAGCAAACGTCCTTCGAAAGTGTTTTGATCAAGCCCGTCACTCCCTCCATGCTCTTTGACTCCATCGTCCAGGTACTCACCGAGGGTCGTGACTCTGAGCGCCAATCCCAGATCGCCTCCTCAGAAATCGATCTTTCTTCCATCTACGGCGCGCGCGTACTGCTTGTTGAAGACAATGAGCTGAACCGCGAGGTAGCTCTGGGTCTTCTCGAAGACGCGCATCTCTCCATCGATCAAGCGGAGAACGGTGCTGTTGCGGTCCAACAGCTGTCGAAGAAGGATTACGACCTGATTTTGATGGACATGCAAATGCCTGTAATGGATGGCATCACCGCCACCAAGGCCATCCGTTCAAATCCCCGCTTCGCCTCTCTTCCCATCCTCGCCATGACTGCGAATGCCATGGACCGTGACCGTGAGATGTGTCTCGCCGCCGGCATGAACGACCACCTCGCGAAGCCCATAGATCCCGACAAATTATTCCGCGCACTTCTCCAGTGGATTCGGCCCCGTGCGGCCTCGGCGTCTGCCGCGACTGCATCCACTTCTGTCCATGCTGCATTTCCTTCCGTCGCATCCGAAGTTCTGGCAATTCCCGGCATTGACACCGCAACGGCCCTCAAGCGAACCGGCGGGAATCGCAAGCGTTATGAATCCCTCCTCCAACGATTTGCCGAATCCCAGTCGCACGCGCTCGACGAAATTCGCGCAGCTCTCGCCGCCAAAGATTCCCCCACCGCCCAACGTTTCGCGCACTCGCTCAAAGGCGCCTCTGCAAATCTCGGCGCCAACACCCTCGCCGAAGTCGCTGCCAAAGCTGAATCCGCCATCGATTCCAATGATTCCATCGCCCCCGCTCTCGACTCTCTCTCCCGCGCTCTCGACCTGACCATCGCCGCCATTCGCGACGCTTTGCCGGAGGCGCCCCCTTCCGCCCGCACTTCTTCTCTCAACGTGGACCCGTCCACAGTCGTCGAGCCACTCGGCCGGCTTAAGAAGCTTCTTGAGGCTGACGACGGCGATGCCTCCGATTTCCTTCTCGACGCGCGGCCAGCGCTCTGTCAGGTTCTTACCTCTGTAGAATTCGATTCTCTTTCGGCTCATGTCGGCAATTTTGCCTACGCCGATGCGCTCCGTTCACTTTCTAAAATCGCCTCCCGCCTTTCCCTGAGATTGGAGTGAACCAATGTCCGCTACGCCACAGCTTGCACCCTCTGCCCAGAAATTAATCCTTATTGTCGACGACACGCCAATCAACATCGGCGTGATTTCTGGCGCGCTTAAGGATTCCTACAAGACCAAGGTCGCCACCAACGGTGAAAAGGCTCTCGCTCTTGCCTCCGCCGAAGAGAAGCCTGACCTCATCCTCCTCGACATCATGATGCCCGGCATGGACGGCTACGAAGTCTGTTCGCGCCTCAAGGCTGATCCGGCCACAAGCGAAATCCCAGTCATTTTTCTGACCGGCCAGACCAGTGCCGAGGAAGAAACTCGCGGCTTTGAAGTGGGTGCCGTCGACTACGTGCACAAGCCTTTCTCTCCCTCCGTCGTCAAAGCTCGCGTGCGGAGCCACATTCTTCTTCGCGAAGCCCGCGCCCAACTTGCCTCTCAGCTCCAAGCTCTAAACACAGAACTCGAGATGGCTCGTCAGATTCAACTCTCCATCCTTCCGCACTCAATCCCTAAGCTCGCCGGCCTGGATATCGCCGCGCACTATCTTCCGATGACTTCCGTGGCCGGCGATTTTTACGATTTCATCCAGATTGACGACAAGCATATCGGCATTCTTATCGCTGACGTTTCCGGCCACGGCCTCCCCTCCGCGCTCATCGCCTCGATGCTGCAAGTTGCGTTGAGTGGGCAGGCTGGCCACGCCACAGAGCCAGCAAAGGTTCTATTGGGCCTGAATCGCGCGCTTTGCGGAAAGTTCACTCAGAACTTCGTCACCGCCGCGTACGTTTACGTGGACCTTGAAAACAATCTCATGCGTTATGCCGGCGCAGGACATCCGCCTATGCTTCAGTGGCGCAACTCCACCGGCAGAGCCGCCCAAATTGTGGAAAATGGATTGTTTCTTGGAATGTTTGGGGAAGCCAGCTACAAAGCGATCGAGTTTCCTCTCGAGCCTGGTGACCGTTACGTGCTCTACACCGACGGCATCCCCGAAGCGGCAAACTCTGCTCAAGAGCAGTTTGGCGCAGACCGGCTAATGCGTTTCATTGAAAACCAAAAGGATTTGGCGGCGGATCAGTTCTCCCAGATGTTGCTCAATGATTTATCCCGCTGGTCCAATCAGCCTACTGAACAAGGGCAACAGGACGACATCACGCTGCTGGTGATTGATTACAAGCACCAATGAAGCCCAAGCCGTTGGCCCTCTCAAAAGTGGAAGATATTTCGCGACAGCGAGACGGTTCGTGAATCTGTGCGGGTGGCCCGCGTAAATCCCTTGGATGGTCAACGCATTTCCAAGACCGACAACAACGGGAAGTCCTTGAATGCTTTGCTAGGGATTCCCCTAGTTGATTGAGAGCGAGGACAGGTCTAAAAAGTTAAGAATAGTCCACGGAAGCGGTCGGCGCATCCCCACCGACCTTGAACCATAAGGGGACTCGGGATCTACGTTGCCCCCAACGGCAACCCGAGTCTCCACCTTCTTCGGCAACACATGTTGGGACTAACCCCCGGCTGCAAGGTTCCGGTACACTCTGGATGTTGATTCGTCATGAATTCAAGTCGCGCTCACTCCGTATTTTTGTTGTTCTCACACTTATCTTTGGCACATGCTGTGCCCCCCGCTGTTCAGGCTATTCCGTTCTGACGCATGAAGCCATTATTGACGCCGCGTGGAAAGACAACATAGTGCCAGTGCTTTTGAGGCGGTTTCCCGACGCGACGCCGGAACAACTGCTGCAAGCGCACGCGTATGCCTATGGGGGCGCAATCATTCAGGACATGGGCTACTACCCGTTCGGCAATTCGTACTTCAGTGACTTAACTCACTATGTCCGAAGCGGATATTTCGTTCTCGCCTTGATTGAGGAATCCAGGGATCTAAACGAATACGCCTTTGCACTGGGTGCGCTTGCACACTTTGCTGCTGACGCTTCCGGTCATCCACTGGCGACCAATCGTGCAGTCGCAATGATATATCCCGATCTGGCAAAGAGGTACGGACCCATCGTTACGTACGAGGAAAAGCCCTCTGCGCACATGAAGGTGGAGTTCGGCTTCGATGTGGACCAGGTAGCGGAAGGAAATTATGCACCGAAAGCCTACCACGACTTTATCGGTTTTGAAGTTTCCAAGCCTGTTTTGGAGAGAGCGTTCGCAAAAACGTACTCGGTCGACATGTCGAGTATCTTTTTTAGCGTGGATCTAGCCATTGGCAGCTATCGCCACGCTGTGTCCACTGTTATTCCGCGTTCGACAAAAGTAGCCTGGCATCTAAAGAGACGAGAGATTCAGAATGGCCACCCATCCGAGACCAGGACACAATTCATCTACAACATTTCTAACTCCGGGTACCGCAAGGACTGGGGCGACGTTTACGAGAAGCCGGGGTTCTTTGCGCGCTTTAAGGCGTTCCTTCTACGTCTGATGCCCAAAATAGGGCCCTTGAGCGCCTTCGCCTTTCATCCACCACCACCCGCCGTAGAACAGATCTATATGCACAGTTTCAACGAGAGCCTGGACCATTACCGATTGTTGCTTCTCGCAGAGGGGGAAGGCAGACTCCGATTGCCCAACGACAACCTGGACACAGGCGGACTAACTGGCCCAGCTGCCTACAGACTCACGGATGAAACCTATGCGACATTGTTGGGTATGATCAGCGGCAAAACTATTCCGGAACCCTTACGTGAGGACATTCTGTCCTATTTCGCGGACCCCGAGAAGGACTTCGCGACCAAGAAAGATCCGAAGGCTTGGCAAAAAGTACTGAGAGATCTGGAGAAGTTGAAAGCCCAGCCAATCGCCAGCGAACACCAAGAAGATGTCGGCAGAACTGGAAAAATCGGTGGGTTTGCCCGTCCTGGGCTCTAGGGTGAGGCCTGCGGGATAGAGGAATGCTTTTTGAGAACACCGTTGTTTTGCAGCTCTTTCCTTTACTCTGCCGGCACCACTTTCCAGGAACTATCGGGATTGAACCGCTCCATTTTCGCAAATTCGCCGAGAGTCGCCGGTCCAAAATCCTTCTGGTAGACAACACCGTCGTGGCTGACGATAAAGGTCTTTACTCCCGTCACTCCATATTCGGCCGGAGCAGCCACCAGGGCAAAGCCCCCGATCATCAGGCCTTTCACGACGAAGTCCATTTCTCCCAGCGGTGCCGCGGGTCCCTGCCCCTTCAGGATTTTGAAGAAATAGCCATGGTAGGGCTCCGCACTGGGCGAGTAGCCCTGCTCGATCGCATGGGCAATTTTTTCGCCAATCGGACCTCCCCAAGTTCCGTCCGAGTTTTGCCATGCCAGGCCATCCTGTTTGCCGGGAGTGCTGATGATGCGCTGCGCGTACTGGTTCACGTCGTAGCCCTCCCGCTTCTGAAATGCGTAATCGTGCTGAGGTTCGACGTAGCCGTGGCAAATATCTATGGCGTCCAATTCATTGCTTCCGATGCGACGGTAGAGGAGTTCCTGCCGCCCGGCTTTGGCATCAAACGTCCACTTGGCGCCCAGCTTCACGATTGGCACTGGGAACGGCCAGTCCTCTTCGCCTACAAGAAGGAATGCGCGGTTCCCTGTCTTGGGATCCAAGGAAACGGTTTTCTTTTCGCGGGCCTCCGCGGCAAAGTCAGCGGCTCGCCGCCGGTCCTGTGGGTATTCACCGGTGAGATAGATATCGTCGCCGCCTGGTCCGAAGAGTTGTTCGAGAGCGTTTTCGTCAAAATTCTCTGCCGCCGCCACCAGCTCATCGGCTGCCTGCTGCGGAGTAGCAAAGCTTTTGGCCGCTGTCGCAGGCGCCGAGGTAGTCGCCGGAGCTTTGTCCGCTGCGGTTTGCTGTGCAACGGAAAGACCCAATCCGCATAGACAGGAGAACGCAGTTACGCCGACAAGCAAGAGAAGTCCGTATGGATTCCGATCTCTAAATATTGCTTTCATGATCTGCTCCTATGGTTCGACTTCCGCAAACCAGCCCGTTACCTGCGGCGCCCACCACCGCCACCACGGGCGCCCCCGCCTCCACCCCGAGATCCCATGCTCGAGGAACCTCGGCTGCTACTGGCGCGTGTGCTCGATCCGTTGTATCCCTTGGAACCTCTGGAGCCACCTCCAAAGGCGTCCCGGTTGCCACCGCCGCCGCGGGAGACATCACGACTCCCGATGCGGTCTGCTCCTCCCCCGCCGCCGCCGAGCCGATTGCCAGATCCAGCCCCACCTGCCGCCCGGTTACTGACACCAGCGCCGCCGGCCCGATTGCTTGGCAGATTGCCGCCCTGCCGGCCAACCTGCTGTCTGGCATTCGCTTGACGGTTGGATAGGGAGTCTCCGCGTGCCGTACCGCCGAACCTGTCGGCGGTACCTCGATCCCGATACGGCGCGCCCCCGCGATGTTGTGGATTGTGCTTCCAGTTGGAGTTCCCTCCGCGGTCTCCTCCGCGAGCCGGTTGATTCGATGGGCGGTTACCGTTCCCAATATTGTTTCTGTTGCCGCCGTTAATATTCGAGTTGCGGTTAAAATTGTTGTTGTTGTTGATGGTGATGTCGTTGTTGCCGCCCCAGCCACAGCCCCATCCCCATCCGCCGCCCCATGCCGCCCCCATCATCATTCCAACGCCAAAAGAAATCGCCAATCCCGCGGCATAATATCCCGCCGGCGGATAGTAAATTGGTGGGTAGGGATAAATCGGCGGACCGTACACCACCACAGGATCATAAGAGGGGACATATACAACCTGTGGATTAGCCTGTTCGATTACGATGACCTGCTTCGATTCCACTACCTTGATTTCTACTTTTTGCTGTTCCGTGGATTTCAGGTTGCCCGTTCCCTCCGCCTTCTTTCGCATGCGCTGTACCGCATCCATCACATCGCTCTGCTGAGCCAGGAACGCGTTGCCCAAGTCCGTGGTCCACTGAATGTCGTCTGCCAGGCGCTTGACCACATCCGGAAGGGCGGCCATCGCCTGGACACTGGGGTCCCAGGGCTGTTTCTGCACGGCATCGACCAGCGCTTTATCTTTCAGTCCCGAATTCTTTGCCAGCCACTGCTGAAGCTGGATGAGTTCGAGCGGATAGGTGGAAGCCGCGAGGGTCTGGGCCAGCATGGGATCGGGGTAAAGAGCAATGGGCGCAACGAGAGAGTCCAGTTGGTCGGGCGGAATCTTTATCGACTGATCTTGTGGTGAAGCCGCTTGCTCAGTGCGAAGGTGAGGCATACCCGACAATGCGTCACCCGGCAGAAGCGCAATCGTACAGAGCATCGTTAGCGCATAACGGAAGATTGTACGTAGCAGCGTTCGTTTCGAATTCATGACTACCTCCACATTCGATCGCTCTGTCCGGCGGATGAGCCGATCGAGTACGCACAGGTACATCCCGTTGACGATGTATCCACGAAGAGCGAGCTCGATTTCTTCGCAGATGGTCGCCCTGCTTCCTGACCATCCTAGAAAGCGATCGCTGAGAGTCCCGGCAGGTCACGTGTGGCTGTTTTCAGCTTCGTTGCAGGCGGGACCCGTTCGTGTCATGAAAAACGATGCTAGGTTTCACTCGAATTCCTAACAACTAGGAGAATCCCTAGGCCTGTCCAGGGGAATCGACATAACGAAAATCCCAACCGCAGGAATGAGATGGCGATGAACGCCCTAACTGATTCCCTTTCCATCCAGCAATAAGAGTCGGAGCAACTGACCCCCGAGTAGGTCGAGTGCGCGGCTACGATTTAGGTTGGCCGAAACTGTTCGAGCAGGGATGCACGGACTAGGAATTTCCCTAGGTGCAAGCCGATTACTTGCAATGCCACAATCGGGCACGACGATTGGATAACGATCGGGGTGAAGTAGCCAAACAGGTGCTACTACAAACCGTGGCTGACAACAGATATGACCTTCGGCGCAGGGCTACTTAATGACCGTTTTGAAAGATGGTTTGGGCTTCATTCAATTTAATCAGAAAGGAGCAATAAGTATGAAGAAACTCATCTTTCTTGCCATCGCTTTATTGATGGTAAGCGTCACGGGCGCCCTGGCTCAGGATGTTCGCTACGACTACGACAAGGATAAAGATTTCTCAAAATACAAAACCTACAAGTGGGTGTCTATCAAGGACGCCGACCAACCGGATGAGCTGACAGGCAAGCGCATAGTGGCGGCAGTTGACGCCGAGCTTGCCTTGAAGGGGCTGACGAAAACAGATGGCGAGACCGCCGACATCTTTCTTGCATATCAGACGGCGATCGGCACGGAGAAACAGTTCACGTCATATAACACGGGCTGGGGCTACGGTCCCGGCTGGGGCGGAGGATGGTACGGATATGGCGGCGGGATGAGTTCCACTACTACGTATGGCTCGACATCGACTGTCTATATTGGCCAGCTGGACCTCAGCATGTACGACCCTACCACGAAGCAGCTCATATGGCGCGGGGTTGCGTCCAAGACCTTGGACCCCAAGGCCAAGCCAGAAAAGAAAGAAAAGAATATAGGCAAGGCTGTCAAAAAACTATTGAAGAACTTTCCGCCCATGCAGAAGTGATTGCAACAGGTGTTGCTGCAATCAAACTCTAAGGTGTGGTTTATCCCGCTGGTTTAGGCAGCTAGCTATCCTGCGGAAGCTACTAAAGATCTTTCGGGCTTCAGCAATATGCGCGGGCGAGTTGGCCAAAAATTTGCCGTGACCAGCGATGTTCTGTCTGAAAACGAGGTTCCCTGATTCATTCCGGCCTTACTTGCATGACGTTAGAGCCTGTCGTAGCATCCAAGTGCGCCGCCCACGGATGTGATTTATTGGAGCGGTCCCCCTTGCGCTTCTTATCATCCTCGTGTCGATTCCAAACGAAGTGGAAGTGCATTCAACCGCTGTTACTCCTGATCGTTTTGGCAGTCCTTTCCAGCCCAGTCGCCGCCCAGCAGATGCCACCCGACAAACATGTCCTGATTATTAACGAAGTGGGCCTGTCCCCTGCTCTTACCGACTTGATCATGCACAACATTACCGAAGGAATACAGGAGACACCCAATTTGCACGCCGAATTTCATTCGGAGAGCCTGGACCTGATCTCCTCTCCTGATAGACCCTCGCGCGCTGAAATCAAGGACTGGCTGGTCAAGAAATATGGCGCCTACAAGTTGGACGTAGTTGTGGCCGTGGGGCCGGATTCCATCAACTTCCTCTCGAACTACACCCAAAGTCTGTTTCTGGATGTGCCGATCGTCATTTGTGGCAGTCCTGCCCAACTCGCAGGAGATCCCCGGCTCGACTCTCGTTTCACCGGGACATGGATGAACTACGAACCTGCAAAAACAATTGAGGTTGCCCTGCGGTTGCTCCCGGAAACTCGGCACGTCGTTGTCGTGGGAGGAACCACTGCCTTCGACAAAACGGCGATGTCTATAACAAAAGCAAACCTGATTTCGCTTGCCCCCAAGCTTGATTTCCTCTACATGACCGACTTCGAGATGAACGAATTGTTGAAACGGCTGCAGCAGCTTCCGAAGCAAACGATTGTGCTCTACATTTCGTTTTTCCAGGATGCTGCCGGGCACAAGTTCATTAACGCGACAGGGGCCCTTCCTATGGTTGCGAAGGCTTCCAATGCCCCGGTGTTCGGCATATCCGATACGTATCTGGGGAATGGAATCCTCGGTGGGAATTTGATGAGATTCCAAGAGCAGGGCAAGGTCAGCGCCAGGATTATTTCGCAACTGCTTGAGGGGAAGAAAGCCAAGGATATTCCAATCGAGACTCTTCCGAGTGGCGACATGTTTGACTGGAAGGTATTGCAACGGTGGCACATCCCGGAAAGCCGACTTCCTCCGGGAAGTCTTGTTTTGTTTCGTGAACCAAGTCTTTGGGAGCGTACCAAATGGATTTTGGGTATATTCATCCTAGTCATTGCGGTTCTTTCCGCCAGCGCCGGTTATCTCCTGTATAGCCGGAAGGAACTACGCCTGGCCAGGGATAGACAAACAGAGCTAAGCGGCATGCTGATTACCTCAGCGGAAACTGAGCGAAGCCGGTTGGCTTCCGAACTCCACGACGACTTCAGCCAGAGATTAGCGGTGCTCGCCCTGGGACTGGAAAATGTCGCGGAATCCACGCCTCCTCTGTCGCAAGAAACTGGCCGGCAGGTGCGCACGCTCTTGGATTCCGCCGCCGAACTGGGAGCCGATCTTCATACGATGTCTCACCGCCTGCACTCGGCCACGCTGGAGCGATTGGGACTCGCCACCGGGATTAGCGCACTGTGCAGGGAGTTTGCCGCCCAACAGAATGTGCAGATAGATTTTTCCTCAGACACTATTTTGACTTCCGTTCATCCGGATGTGGCCCTGTGTTTATTCCGTATCGTCCAGGAGGGGCTTCGAAATTCGAAGAGGCATAGTGGAACTACCAAGGTGCAAGTGGCTTTGCGTGAGCAGGGTGACAAATTATATGTCTCCGTGCGAGATGAAGGCTGCGGATTTGAGTTGAACGAGTTGGATAAGAAAAGTGGCTTGGGTATCCGCAGCATGGAAGAGCGTGTGCACTTTCTGATAGGAAAATTCGCGATTCATTCGGAACCAGGAAAAGGAACAGCCATCGAGGCTTGGGTGCCACACCAACCGAAGCAAGGACCTGAGAGGCGCTAGAGTCCTCTCAACTGTCTGTAGGGGGTGGGCCAACACGGACAACATTAAACTGTTGAAAATGTAGACTCGGTGGGTTAGTGTGTGGTCACCTGATAAAGCTTCAAATGCGTCTAACGGAGAGCGAAGCATGGCACCGTTGCATGTATTTGAATGGCAGCTTCAGAGGAGTTACTCCCGCCTAGAGTAAACGCGTACCCGTGGTGTAGTTCGGCTCCAATAGTCCAGAAAGGCCCACTCCCATGCAAGTCGTGTCCCCGGGCAGGTCCTCTCTACGTGTCCTAATCGCCGATGACCATGAGATATTTGCTCAGGCTCTGCGAGCTTATTTGGAGAAGGCATACACCATCGTCGGACTGGTCTCTGAAGGCCGCGCGATGGTGAAGGAAGGATTAAGGCTCAGGCCGGACATAATTATCGTCGACGTAGCAATGCCCATCCTGAACGGACTAGACGCAGCGCGCAAAATACACGAGCAAGATCGGAATATCAAGTTCATCTTCTTGACGATGCAAGACGATCCAAATCTTGCCGCGGCCGCACTGGAGCTCGGACCAGTTGCCTTTGTTCTCAAACACTCCGCTGGCACGGAGCTGCAACTCGCGATTGAGCACGTATTGCGGGGCAAGCCATACATAACCCCCAAAATGCGATCCGAGGACTGGGTGGAGGCAAAAGCCAGGGGGCGCCAGTATTCAAAGGAACTTTCGCCCCGGCAGAGAGAAGTTGTTCAGTTGTTTGGCGAAGGACGCTCTTTGAAGGAAATTGCGGACCTTCTCAACCTGAGTGAAAAGACTGTGGAATTCCACAAGCACCATATCATGGAGTCCTTCCGCATTAAGAGCAATGCAGATCTGGTACTATTCGCCCTCAAGCATGGTCTTATCTCATTGAATCCGGAACCGGTGTATAACCCCAGAGGCTCATCCGGAAAAGGCTAAATCCTTCTTCGTCCCGCCAGCCTAGGGATTCCCCCAGTAGCGCAGCACAACGAGACACTCCTAGGATTACTTTCGAAAATTCACCCCGAACGGCTGGCCCCCCGTCAAACCATAAGTTGGTGCATATTCGTTCGGATCGGAGGCGAATGTTGATTCGCCCGCGAGTATTGTTGGCCGATGATCATTCTCAATTGCTCAAAGCCGAAACGGATCTTCTTCGCCCACATTTCGATATCGTGGGGACCGCAATGGACGGAGATGCATTAGTGTCCGAGGCTCTGCGGCTGAGTCCGGATGTGATTATCGTAGATATTACCATGCCGGTTTTGACCGGAATCGAGGCCGTCCAGAAACTTGTACGGTCCGGCTCAAATGCCAAATTTATATTTCTTACGATTCATTCCAGCGAGGAATTCATCAAGGCCTGCCTGGAGGCAGGAGCTCGGGGGTTTGTTTCAAAATCCAAAATGAAAGCCCATTTGATTCCCGCAATTTATGCGGTTCTGAATGACGCGTCTTATATTTCTTCCTCCTCTCAATGAGAATTGAAATTCGTTCGCAACTTACCATTCTTGGCTAGGGATTCCCCTAGTTGCCGCAAGGATGGGAACGGCCTAAACAGGTATGCGAAGTTCACTCAACGAAACTGGCGGAGAAATCCTGCTGACTGGTTCGGGTGGCCCAGCCTATGGTTCGCGGCGACATGATGAAGAGTCTTAGCGGATTCGGACTTCTGCTGCTCATCGGCTTATTTCTGGTTTCTATGTATAGTGCCGTTCGTGCCTACAGTGTGACCCACTCGCCTGCGGCGTTACGGGAATTTTCTCGGAAACAAACCCACACCACTGCGAGCGGGCCCGAGAATCCTGCTCTGAGGAAATCCGGAATCCCGGATCTTAGACTTTGGCCGGAACAACGCGTTCAAGCCTACCAAAGCGGTCTATTCGGTAATGTCCCACCACCGCTCGGAGTGTTCAGGATTCCGTCGATCGAGCTTGAGGTTCCTTTGCTGGAGGGTAGTGACGACCTGGCATTGAATCGCGGTGTGAGACACATTGAAGGCACGATCGCTCCCGGTGATATCGGAAATGTCGGGATTGCTGAACATCGCGACGGATTCTTCCGAGGGCTCAAAGACCTTCGTCTTAGCGACACGATAGATATATACCGAGTAGGCCGGATAAAGGGTGAGCCTAGTGTGAACGGGAAAGAATAGCGTCCACGAAAATCTTAGATCAATTCAATTTCGGAGGCAGGAATGATGTCGGGAAGTAATTGGATGAAGACAGGGCTAGTGCTGGCGACGACGGTAATCTGTTCTGCTTTCGCAGGCGCTTCCTATGCCCAGGTACAAACACAAAAGACAACCATGTCCGGCAATCCCAAAAAGGAAGTCAACGTGGAGCACGGTCAAGTTGTGACCGTGGAGGGCAACGACTTGGTGATCAAAATGGAAGATGGCAGCATTCGGCATATTTCCAATGTGCCGGATAGCGACAAGATTGATGTCGACGGCAGACAACTTGGTGTTCATGAGTTGCAGCCAGGCATGCATCTACACCACACCATCACCACTGTCACGACTCCCCAAGTTGTAACGACCGTACAGAATGTCACCGGCAAGGTGTGGCACGTTTCGCCGCCAAAGTCTGTGATTCTCCACCTGGAAGACGGCACGAACCAGTCATTCACGATTCCCAAAGGTCAGAAATTCAATATAAACGGCCGGATGGTCGATGCGTTTGGTTTGAAGAAAGGAATGATCGTTTCGGCAACCAAAATCGTCGAAGAGCCAGAAACTGTAATATCCCAGCTGAAGAAAATAACGGGGACGATGCCCGCCCCTCCCCCGGCTCCGCCAGCCGATGTGCCGATCCTTGTCGCGACAACAGAAACGCCTGCGCCCACAGCCGCCGAAGCACCGGCCGCTGCCGCCCCCGCAAGACTACCGAAGACAGGGAGTGAACTGCCTTTGGTTGGCCTACTCGGACTCTTGTGTCTTTCTGCCGCGCTCGGAATCAAGTTGCTCCGAGTGAGATTTCGCGTTTAGACAGCCTAATGAGGAGAGGCCATGGCATCCATGGCACCTCGCCACCGCTTGTACTGAACGCAACAAGAGTGCGGTAGATGTGAAAGGCACGGTGTCGACCAGGGGAATTCAGGAATGCCCGGCCGTGTCGCAATTTGAGGCCGATCTCAGAGAGAAGGTTTAGGCATGCCAAAGACAAACGTAGGATCAAAGCTCTTCTGGAAAATCGCGCAAAACGGCATCGCCGTTTTGTGTTCTGCGCTGCTCCTGCAGGGAAGTGTAATTTCGGCAGTCCAGACACAGGGGCAAGGGCAGGCCGCCGAACCGCAGCAAGAGGAAGCCCCGAAAATCCCGCCGGACCAGCTTGATTCGCTGGTGGCGCCCATTGCGCTTTATCCCGACCCGATGCTTGCTCAGGTGCTTGCCGCATCCACCTACCCATTGGAACTCATTCAACTCCAACAATGGTTGCTGAAAAACAAGGGCCTGAAGGACAAAGCCCTGGCCGATGCAGTGCAGAAACAGCCTTGGGACCCCAGCGTCCAGGGCATGGCTGCGATGCCGGACGTAGTCAAGCGTTTAGCGGATGACATTCAATGGACGACGGACCTCGGCAACGCATTCCTGGCGCAGCAGAACGATCTCATGGAAGCTGTGCAACGCATGCGCAAAAAGGCAGAGGGCACGGGCAACTTGAAATCCACGGAACAGCAAAAAGTAGAAACCAAGGTAGTGGAATCGAAACAGGTCATCGTCATCGAGCAGGCCAATCCAGAGGTCGTTTATGTCCCAAGCTACAATCCGACCGTCGTGTATGGCCCGCCTGTATATCCCTATCCTCCCGTCGCCTATCCACCACCCGGATATTACGCGGCAGGCATGGCGATTTCCTTCGGAGTAGGTCTCGCCATGGGAGCAGCGTGGGGTGGCGGCTGGGGTTATGGTTGCGGATGGGGCGGTAACAACGACATCACAATTAACAACAACAATAATTTCAACCGGAACAGCAATATAAATGGTGGCAACCGTAACAACGTAAATGGCGGCAATCGCAATAATGTAAATGGTGGCAACCGTGGCGGAAACGCTGGCGGCAAGTGGCAACACAACGCGCAACATCGAGGCGGAACGCCTTACGGCAATAAGGCAACCGCGAATAAATTCGGTGGAACAACTCGAGGGGCGTCGGCATCCGACCGCCAAGCCGGAGCCCGGCAGAATATTTCTCAGCAGGGCAACAGAGCCCAAGCCGGAACGCGGGACGCGGGCTCGCGGGGACAGCAAGGCGGGACACGCGACGCCGGTTCACGCGGGCAACAGGCAGGCGCCAGCAATCGTGCCAGTGGCGGCGGAGACCGTGGCGGTGGGGGCGGAGGCGATCGGGTTGGCAATCGCAGCACTTCCGCCGGCGCCAGTTCAAGGGGAGGTGCAATGGGTAATGGCTCGAGCGGGAGCAGCGGCAGTTCGGCGCGTGCCAGCAGTTCGCGTGGCAGCTCCAGCATGAGTTCCCGCGGAGGAGGTGGTGGCTCTCGCGGTGGCGGCGGACGGCGGAGGTAACAACTCATGGAGAAGGAAAAGCCAATGAAATTGCAAAATATGGAGTCGCACGCTGGGAATGCACGGAATAGATTGTTGGTGATTGGTTTCGCTTGCGCGTCCGCGCTAATTTTCGCTTCGCCCGCATTCGCCCAATCGAAGACAGCTGCGGTTACTGCGCCTGCTCAGAAGACGTTTGCCACAGCTGAGGGGGCCGCTGCGGCCTTCATCGAGGCGACGAAAACGTTCGATGTTTCAGCCCTCAATGAAATTCTCGGACCGGAAGGTGAAGACCTTGTGTCTTCCGAGGATCCCGTCAGAGACAAAAACATTGCGGCCTCTTTTAATGCAAAGGCGCAACAGAGGCACTCGGTCGTGATTGACCCCAAAAATCCGAATCGAGCCACGCTCATCGTCGGAGAGGATGACTTCCCCCTGGCGATCCCCATCGCCAAACGCAATGGAGCATGGCTATTTGATACCAAGGCGGGCCGTCAGGAGGTGCTCTACCGCCGCATTGGAAGCAACGAGCTGGATGCCATAGAAATCTGCCGTGGTTACGTTGACGCCCAAAAGGAATACGCCCTGGAAAAACACGATGATGCCAAAGTGAACCAATACGCGCAGCGGGTAATCAGCACGCCTGGCAAACACGATGGACTGGTGTGGAGGAATGAGGACGGAAGCTTGGGCGGCCCCATGTCCGAGGATATCGCGAATGCTTTGCAGGAAGGCTACACCGACAAAGCCAAGCCGTATCACGGATATTTTTTCAAAATCTTGAAAGGGCAAGGCCCTTCAGCTCCATTGGGAAATCAGAATTTTGTTGTGGAAGGGGCAATGATCGGTGGGTTCGCGCTTGCCGCGGCTCCGGCAGATTATCGCGTCACCGGGGTTAAAACCTTCATAGTCGGTTATCGGGGGATTGTCTATGAGAAGGATCTGGGACCGGATACGCTAAACATTTTCAAGGAAATGGAGCTTTACAACCCCGACAAATCCTGGAACGCAACAAATGACGATTGGCCGACCGATGTATCAGGCGCAGCGGGGTCGGTGACTAAAGACTGAATCGTTGAATGCCTGATGTTCTCACTACCGCCAAATTAGTCGTCGAATTTCAAGAAGGGTCAGCTTGGCAGTTTGGTGGATTGTAGCGCTAGTCGCGCCACTTTTCGGACGACCTTGCGTTTGGACATGAACCGTCCTGCTCCCCTAGGGATTCTCCTAGGTGTCGCTGCTTCTGGTTCGATGCTAGGTTCTGCATGTTCGGTGAATCGTTGAAATGCCATTGGAGCCCCACTTTGGGCGCCCGATTCACGGTGGCAGCCGCAGTCCGGAGGCGAATCGAATGATTACGAAATTCAAATACTGCGACCCACAGCGGTCGATCCGCGGAACAACCTCAACTGCGGCTGGAGTGTCTTCAAACAAGCGGATAATTTGCCGCTCTTCACTTCGCCCGGCACAAATTTTCTGTGCATCCCTGCTCCTTCTCTCCACCCTTGGCGGATGTACTTCCAAAGAAGACAAACCGGCTCCTCCGCCTCCCGGGGTGACGGTTACACCAGTCGTGAAAAAAGATGTCGAGATACAGCAAGAGTGGGTGGGCTCAATGCTCGGCAATGTTGACGCGGATATCCGTCCAAAAGTGGACGGCTTTTTGCTGAAACAGCTCTACGCCGAAGGTTCCTATGTCAATAAGGGGCAGCCGCTGTTCGAGCTTGACTCGCGTCAGGCACAGGCAAGCGTGGAGCAGGCGAAGGGGAGGTTGGAACGCGCGCGGGCTTCCTTAGCTCAAGCACAGATTGACGTCAAAAGATACACACCGTTGGTGGCACAGAGGGCGATCAGCCAGGCCGAACTCGATAAGGCCATCAGCATGGAACGGGCGGCAAAGGCGGAAGTGGATGCCGATCAGGCTGTCCTCGACAATGCCAACCTGAACCTCGGTTGGGCCACTGTAACGTCTCCGATCTCCGGAATTGCCGGAATTTCCAAGGTAGGTGTCGGAGATCTCATGACCCCGATATCGGTCATGACGACGATTTCGAATGTGGACCCAATCAACGTTGACTTTAGCATTGCGGAGCAAGACTACATGCGATTTCAACGTGAAAAGTTGGGACGGGCCGCGGGGCGATCGCTGCAATTGATTCTCGGTGACGGCACGGTATTTCCCCAGCGTGGCCGCGCGCTCCTCGTTAACCGTGAGGTCGACTCACGCACAGGAACCATTCAGGTGCGTGCAGAGTTTCCGAATCCTGGCAATGTTCTTCGGCCCGGGCAATACGCCCGGATTCGGGCGGTAACGGAGGTCCGCAAGGGCGCACTCCTGATCCCGCAGCGCGCAATCGCCGAACTGCAGGGAGTCTATCAGGTTGGATTGGTCGGTCCGGACAACAAAGTCACGGTCAAGGCCGTAAACCTCGGACCGCAAGTCGCCGACGAATGGATCGTCGAATCCGGATTGCAAGTGGGCGATAACGTCATCGTAGATGGATTGCAGCGAGTCAGGAATGGCATGACCGTGGCACCGACACCCTTTAAAGATACGCAGGCCAACGCGCTCAATGGTGAGAAGTAGCCATGGCAAAATTCTTCATCGGTCGGCCCATAGTCGCGATTGTAATTTCGATCGTCACCGTAATCGCTGGCCTTGTGGCCATGGCAAAACTGCCAGTGGCCCAGCTTCCCGACATTGTCCCTCCCCAAATCAACGTTTCCGCCACCTACACCGGGGCGGACGCGGTAACGATTGAACAATCTGTCGCCACGCCGTTGGAGCAACAAATGAACGGTGTGGACAACATGCTCTATATGATGTCCACGAACGCGAACGACGGCACCATGACACTTAAGGTGACCTACGACGTGGGCACAAATGTGGACATCGACCAGGTGAACACCCAGAACCGCGTTTCTCAAGCCAGCCCAAATCTCCCCACCTCGGTCAATCAGTATGGCGTGACCGTCAAAAAATTGATGGGCCTTCCGCTCCTCGTGCTCTCTGTTTATTCGCCAAATGGTTCGTACAATGGGCAATTCCTCGGGAACTACGCAACGATCAACATTAACGACGCCCTTCTCCGCGTTCCAGGAGTCGGCCAAGTCACGAATTTTGGTGCGGCCGATTATGCGATGCGTATCTGGGTGAAGCCGGATCAGCTGACGAAGCTCGGATTGACTGTCACTGATTTGAGTAATGCCGTTCAGCAGCAGAGCGCCGTGAATCCCGCAGGGCAGATTGGCGCGGAACCCGCCCCCAAGGGCCAGCAGTTCACTTACGCCGTTCGCGCTCCTGGCCGGCTCGTCAATCCCGAAGACTTCGGGAAAATCATTGTTCGGCAAAATCCCGATGGCTCCACGGTACGGCTCAAGGATGTCTCGCGAATCGAGCTTGGGTCTTTGATTTATCAGCAAATTGGACGGTACAACGCGAAACCGGCGGTGATCATTTGCGTGTATCAGGCCCCGGGCTCCAATGCGTTGGCAGTGGCCAAGCAAGTAAAGCTGCAAATGGAGGATTTGAAGACCCGCTTTCCGAGTGATCTGGAGTACACAGTTTCGATGGACACCACACTTCCAATCACGGAAGGGATGAAGGAAATCATCTCCACCCTGCTTGAGGCGCTTGTCCTGGTCATTATCGTGGTCTTCCTGTTCCTGCAGAATTGGCGAGCAACCCTCATTCCTTTGCTTGCAGTCCCCGTTTCGCTGATCGGGACATTCGCGATTTTTCCGATGTTGGGTTTTTCCATCAACACGTTGTCCCTCTTTGGACTAATTCTTGCCATCGGGCTCGTCGTCGATGATGCAATCGTGGTGGTCGAGGCCGTGGAACATCATATTGAGCACGGACTTTCCCCCAAAGAAGCAACTCATAAAGCGATGGAAGAAGTGTCCGGCCCCGTGGTCGGAATCGCCCTGGTGCTATCTGCCGTATTCGTGCCCATGGCGGCGATGGGCGGTATTAAAGGGCTGCTGAACCAGCAGTTCGCAGTCACCATCGCCATCTCTGTGCTCATTTCCGCGTTCAACGCATTGACGCTTTCCCCTGCGCTTTCTGCGCTTTTGCTCCGTCCCCGTAAGAAATCGAAGGGGCCGCTGGGCAAGTTTTTCGGGTTGTTCAATCGCGGGTTCGAAAAGATGACCGGCGGATACGTGAGCTGGAGCCAAGTTCTCATTCGCCGGTGGGTGCTGTCCATGTTATTGCTCGCCGGCATCTCCGTGGTGGCTGCGAGGATGGGCAACAGCCTCCCTACTAGCTTCATCCCGGAAGAGGATCAAGGCTACGCGTTTCTCCAAATACAACTGCCAGACGCCGCTTCTCTTCAGCGTACCGACGCAGTCATGCGCAAAATTGATGACATGCTTGGGCACCTGCACGGAGTCAAAAGTTTTAGTGGGATTTCCGGCTTCAGTCTTTTGTCCAACACGTCCGCAAGCTACACGGGTTTTTACTTTCTTCAGCTAGAGCCATGGGAGGAACGCAAGACCGAGGAACTTTCCGCCAAGGGGCTCATGCAGACTCTCAACAAGAAATTGCGGACGGAAATTCCGGAGGCCATTGCTTTTGCCTTCGGCCCTCCGGCCATTCCCGGCCTGGGGACGGCTGGTGGATTCACCTTGATGTTACAGGACCGAAGCGGTGGAGACGTGCAACAGCTGTCGGACACGCTTGACAAGTATGTCCAAGCGGCTCGGAAGCGCCCTGAAATTGCCTCTCTGGTAAGCACGTTTCGCCCCACTGTGCCCCAACTTTTTGTGGATATTGACCAGGACCGAGTGCTGAAGCAAGGACTGCAATTTGGCGAAGTTTATCAGACATTGCAGGCTTTTCTTGGTGGCGCATATGTTAACCAGTTCAATCGATTCGGTCGCCAGTGGAAGGTTTATCTGCAGGCAGAGCCGGAATACCGCACGAGCATCGATAAGGTCAACAGTTTCTATGTTCGAAACTCCAAGGGCGAGATGACACCGCTGGCATCGCTGATCAACATAAAGCGAGTTTCGGGGCCGGAGTACACCAACCGATTCAATCTTTTCCGAAGCATCCAGATTAACGGCTCACCCGCACCCGGATTCAGTTCCGGACAGGCCATGGCCGCAATGGAACAAGTCGCCAACGAAGTTTTGCCCGCCGGGTACGGTTATGCATGGAGCGACATGTCCTATCAGGAGAAAAAAGCTGAAGGCGGGCAAGCGATGGTATTTGGAATGTCTTTCCTGTTTGTGTTTCTGATTCTGGCTGCGCTGTACGAGAGCTGGTCGCTTCCCTTCAGCGTGCTTCTCTCCGTTCCCGTAGCCGTTCTCGGGGCCTATGGCGGGCTGCTGCTGCGGCATTTTGACAACAATGTGTTTGCGCAGATTGGCCTGGTCATGTTGATTGGCCTCACTGCCAAGAATGCGATTTTGATTGTGGAGTTCGCAATTTTGGAACACTCAAAAGGAAAAGAATTAGTAGCAGCATCGCTCGAAGGAGCACGCCTTCGCTTGCGGCCCATCTTGATGACCTCCTTCGCGTTCATTCTTGGGTGTGTGCCTCTTTGGACGGCGAAAGGCGCCGGGGCGATTGGTCGAAAGGTGTTGGGAAGTTCAGTAATCACTGGCATGGGCGCGGCCACCGTTTTGGGAGTCTTTCTTGTGCCCGTGTTGTTTGTAGTGGTGGAACGCATCGCCAAAAAGAAACCACAAGTAGCAGTAGGTCAAACCGCTGCGCTCGAAGGAGGGCACGACTGATGCGAAAAATCAGTACGTCTGTCCTTCTAGCCACACTCCTGGCCGGCTGCAGCGTCGGTCCAAAGTACAACCGTCCGGCAATCCAGCCTCCCGCCGATTTCTATGCGGAGCGGCAGTCGAACGCAGGCTCCCAAGCCGATACGGCGTGGTGGGACTTGTTCAAGGATCCGGTCTTACAAGGTCTGATTCGGGAAGCGCTGCAAAACAACTATGACCTGCGGGTGGCCTTTGCTCGCGTTGAGCAGGAACGTGCCCTCGCCGGGGTGACGCGTTCGCAATACTTCCCTCAAGTGGGATATGGCGGAGCGATTTCTGGACAGCGGGATCCCTTTCCGCTTGTCCAGAGCCACACCTATTACGCTTATAACTTCAACACAATTTGGGAAATGGATCTGTTTGGCCGGATCCGCAAACTGAATGAAGCGCAACGCGCCGTCTATTTTGCCAGCGAAGAGGCGAGGCGTGACATTCGCCTTCTGGTCCTCGCGGAAGTTGCTCAGGGCTATTTTCAGTTGCGGGCATTCGATGCCAATCTTGAAATAGCGCACCGAACGGTCAAAACATTTCAAGACACCTTGGACCTCTTTCAGCGCAAGTTCGAAGGCGGCGCTTCTTCCGGCCTTGAGGTCTCTCGAGCACAAGCAGCTCTCTCGAATGTCGCCGCCACAATCCCGGATCTCCAGCGACAGATCGTTGCCCAAGAAGTGGCGCTGAATTTCCTCTTGGGACGCAATCCGGGCCCGATTGTGCGCGGCAGCGCCCTGGCAGAGCAGTACGACCCGCCCGAGGTACCCATCGGCTTGCCGGCCCAATTGCTGGAACGTCGGCCCGATCTCCGGGAAGCCGAAGACAACCTGATTACAGCGAACGCAAACGTAGGTGTCGCCAAGGCCAATTTCTTCCCCACGATTTCTTTAACAGGGGCCTTTGGCGGACTGAGCCCGCAACTTTCGGAACTCACAGGTACTGGCAAAGCATGGAGTCTAGCAGGCAATTTGGCGGGTCCGTTATTTACGGCCGGCCGCTTGAAAAATGAATATCGGGCGGCTCTTGCCCAACGCGATCAAGCAAGAATTGCGTTTGAGAAGGCAGTTACACAAGCATTCGGCGAGGTTTCCACTTCGCTCTCGGCCCATCAACAACTGGCCAAGGCTTACCAAGAGCAGCTCAACTCTGTCGAGGCCTATCGTGAGTCAGTCCGGCTTTCCAATATTCGGTATGACAGCGGATTCGCGAGCTATTTCGAGATCATTGATGCTCAGATCCAGATGTATCCGGCTGAGCAGTCCGCCGTTGACTATGATCTCGGCCGCAAGGTGGCCCTGGTGAATCTTTACCGGGCGCTTGGCGGGGGATGGAGTCTGAACGATTCCCAGTGGATAAGCACGAGTGGGGCATCCGGACCCGCGAAGCCTCCAGCACCCTAGAGCCCACCGGCGAGCGTCCCACCGCGATCGAGGAGTCAATTGAAATGGCCAAAAAAGAGGGACCTGAGGAAGAGAAATCTCTGAAGCGGAAAAAATATGAGAAAGAGCTCCGGCGGCTCCAGGCAGAGCTCTGCAAACTGCAGGACTGGGTAAAGTACAAGGGTCTGCGCGTGATTGTTGTCTTTGAGGGACGCGACGCCGCTGGAAAGGGTGGAACGATTCGCGCTATCACGGAGCGCGTTAGCCCCCGTGTATTCCGACTGGTGGCCCTGCCTGCGCCCTCTGATCGGGAGAAATCCCAGATGTATGTCCAGCGCTACATGCAGTATTTTCCCGCAGCAGGCGAAATCGTGATTTTCGACCGCAGTTGGTACAATCGCGCCGGCGTTGAGCACGTGATGGGTTTTTGTACGGAAGACCAATATCGGCAATTTCTGCAGATCTGCCCCGAATTCGAAAAATACATCGTGGAAGCTGGAATTATCCTGATCAAGTATTGGCTGGAGGTAGGTAAGCAAGAGCAACTGCGACGATTCGAAGCACGGATTAAGGATCCCCTGCGCCAGTGGAAGTTGAGCCCGATGGACCTGGAATCCTTTCAGCGGTGGTATGAATTCTCGCGTGCCAGGGACGCGATGCTCGAAGCTACCGATACGAAATATGCACCGTGGCACCTGGTTCGGTCCGACGACAAGCGCAAGGCCCGGCTGAATTGCATATCTCACTTATTGAGCAAGATTCCATACAAGAAAGCACCGCGCGAGAAAGTTAAATTGCCGAAGCGTTCCGAGAAGAGGCGTTACGACGATGGCGCGTCCCTTAAACGGCGCCGTTTTGTGCAAGAAGTCTATTGAGGTTCACTTCCTTGGACACACCGAAGAAATCCGAGTCGCGGGACTGGATTGCCAGGATTTCACGTGTTGCACCCGGCTTTGGAAATCTTCTCCGGTATGAGCGAAGTAGCGTACCTTATGATCTTATTGCGGGCTTATCAGTCGCGGCCGTCGCTTTGCCCGTAGGCGTGGCATATGCCCAGTTGGCCGGCTTCAACCCCGCTGTTGGTCTCTATTCAAGTATTTTGCCGCTCCTCGCGTATGCGATCTTTGGAACATCGCGGCAGTTGATCATCGGGCCTGACGCGGCAACCTGCGCACTAATCACTGCTGCCGTGACGCCGCTCGCAGCGGGCAATCAAGAAACATATGAATCTTTGTCCGTGACCCTCGCGTTCCTCGCTGGCCTTTTCTGCATCGGGGCATGCTTTGTCAATTTGGGCGCACTTGCAGACTTTCTTTCCAAACCTATCCTTGTTGGCTTTCTCAATGGCATCGCCCTAAGCATCATTCTCGGACAGATTGGTAAGGTTTTTGGTTATCCGATTTCCGCGGGTGGAATTATTCCTCGGTTAACGGAGTTTGTGTCGAAACTAGGCCTGACACACCTTCCGACGCTTGCCGTTGGGATGGGCACCTTCATCATCCTTTTGCTCACTCCCAGGATATTCAAACAGGTCCCCGCTGCGCTGGTTGCCATGGTTCTTGCTGCCATTGCCGTTCGGTTATTTGGCCTCGAGCAACACGGGGTAAAAACCATAGGAGAAGTCCCCGCCGGGCTGCCCCCGATTCACTTCCCGCGGTTCTCACTGGACTTAATTCCAACTATGTTGGGAGATGCCGCTGGCCTGGCCCTGGTCAGCTTTTCGAGCATGATGCTCACCTCGAGAAGCTTCGCCTCCAAGAACAAGTACGATGTGGATGCTGACCAGGAATTCGCAGCCTTGGGCGCGGCCAACATCGCGTCTGCAATTTCTCAAGGGTTTGCTGTTAGCGGGGCAGATTCGCGAACTGCCATGAGTGACGCCACAGGAGGGCGTACGCAAGTCACGGGAATAGTTGCCGCAGGCACGATCGCGGTGGTTCTCCTTTTTCTTACCGGGCCACTCCGTTATGTTCCCATTCCTGCGCTCGGGGCGGTGCTTGTCAAGGCCGGCCTGTCTTTGGTCGATCTGGAAGCTCTAAAGACAATTTACAGAATTGAGAGGCGTGAATTTGCGCTGTCCATCATTGCCACACTAGGTGTCGTCGCTGTTGGCGCCATCCACGCCATCCTGTTTGTCGTCGCGCTGGCCACTCTTCGCTTTGTCCGATTGGTGGCGCGCCCGAAAATTGAAATCCTCGGTCAAGTCGAGGGCTTGCCGGGCCTTCATTCGATTGAGCGCCACCCCGGGGCTGCGACCATTCCAGGTCTTCTCCTGCTGCGATTTAACGCACCGGTCGTTTTCTTCAACGCCCCTTATTTCAAGCGAGGACTTCTCGCCGCCGTCCACGCTGCTGGCCCATCATTGCGATGGGTTGTATTGGACATGCTCCCCATCACTATGATCGATGCCACAGGCCTTCAAGTGACGCAGGAAATAGCCGAAGAACTGGATAGCCGCGGCGCATTGCTAGTCGCCGCAGGCCGGCAGACCGAGTGGCAACTCTGGGCTGAAACGCGGCGGTTTGAAGTGCCGTTTCACAAGACGAAAACTTACCCGACCATAAGGACTGCCATAAAAACATTTCTTGCAATTACAGTCGTCGGTACTGCCGATCAAAGAGACTGCGACCCGGTATGACGGGGGTGGAAAAGAAGTGGATGAGTTGAGAAATCCCCGATTATAGAACCTCTTGTGTGGACTTGTACGTAGAAGGAGTTAGTCATGAACGCATCGGAACAGAAACAGGACTCGGCGGGGCACTGAGCGGGCTCGCGGACCTGAAACGTCCACCACTGAAGTACATCTGCTCAACGAATTCAGCTGCATCGCGAATATCCTAGGGATTCCCCTAGTTGTGGCTCACGGTTTCTTCTTCTAAAAACAATTCAGAATTAACCCTGCGAAAGCAACGCACGCAACACGCACCGGCGTACGGGCAGGACGTTGGCTGTCACGTGCGGTGGGAGCTTGCTCGATGCTGATTACGCTAGGAGTGAATCGCCGATGGTCCTCAGTCACCTTCGCGTCTCTTATCGCCGCCTGATCCCTTTGATGCTCGCCTTGCTTGTCAGTGTGGTCGGCCGAGTACCTGCCTCTGCGCAAGAGCAACCTTCACAGACGCCCGATCTGCAACAGATGCAAAAGAGGTTGGAACAGCTTGAAAAAGAGTTGGGGGAATTAAAGCAGCAGATGGGAGCCGCGGCACAGCTTTCGAAGCAAGCCGTTCCAGGGCCAAGCATTGCGGTGACTACGGACACCCGCGAGGCGGAGGAACATGGGGAGTCACCCAAACCGTCAAGATCGATAGATTTTTACGGCTTCGTAATGCTGGACAGCGGCTACAATTTTGGTTCCATCAACCCAAATTGGTTTGATGTGGAGCGCCCCACTCAATTGCCGGCCTTTAAGGGGGAGTTTGGCCCGAACGGCAGCACCTTTTGGGGAGTTCGACAGACCCGCTTCGGCGTGAAGACCTTCACTCCGACTGCCGTGGGCGACCTCAAAACTATTTTCGAATTTGAACTGTTCGGCACGGGCGTTGACGCCGGGCAGACCACTTTTCGCTTGCGTCATGCTTGGGGCGAACTGGGTCATTTCGGCGCCGGACAGACATGGAGTCCGTTCATGGACATAGATGTTTTCCCAAACTCGATCGAATACTGGGGACCCAACGGCATGGTGTTCTTCCGGAATGTGCAGGTACGCTGGACGCCAATCCAAGGTGCGAGCAATGTCGTAATCGCTCTCGAACGTCCCGGTGCCAGCGCGGACGGCGGAATTTACTCCGATCGCATCGAACTCCAAAACATCGCCCCTCAATTCAAGTGGCCTGACCTGAGTGGCCATGCTCGCCTTGCCAGGAATTGGGGTTATGTTCAGGTTGGCGCGATCGTCAGAAAGATAGCCTGGGTCGACACCAGCACGACGAGCCCATTTAACTTGAGCGGAACTGCCATTGGTTGGGGCGTGAATGTCAGCTCAAATCTGAATTTCACCAAGAAGGACATCGGCCGGTTCCAGGTCGTATACGGCCCCGGTATCGAGAACTATATGAACGATGCACCGGTGGACATCGGAATCAAGAATAACTTACTGAGCACGATAAGCCCAATCAAGGGCGTGGCGCTTCCCGCCCTCGGAGTCGTGTCGTTCCTTGATCATAACTGGAGCGATCGCTTCAGCAGCTCGATCGGGTATTCCATGTTGAACATCGACAATTCGAATGCGATGACAGCCGCTTCATTCCATCAGGGCCATTATGCCTTGGGAAATCTGCTCTACCATCCCGTAAAACAAGTCACGATAGGCGGGGAATTTCAGTTTGGGAGGCGCGTAAATTTCTCCGATGGCTTCAACGTGAATGATTACAAGATGCAGTTCTCCTTCCGATATGACTGGAGCAAAGGTTTTGAGTTCTAACTGCGGATCCAGATGCAGTGACACATGCCCATTGTTGAGTTTCAAGGAAAACAGAAATCGACTGATCGCAGTTCAGGAGGAAGCGAATGTTCAGAATGGGTTCTAGGTTCGGGACGATGATCCTGGCCTTGTATCTTCTCGTCGCCTTTGCTGGAGCCGCCCCGGCGCTCGCTCAAGTCAAGGCCAGCCCAGTAGCTCCGAACCGCGAGCGAGTTGAGGCAGCCGTTCGCGAAGCGTATGAGAAGTTCCGCAGCGATACGAGCGGCAAGAATGCGGATTACATTCCGTATTTGGCGCAGGTGGATTCGAAACTCTTCGGAATTGCCGTAGTAACCACCGACAACCAGGTCTTTGAGCTGGGTGACGTTAAGTATTCTTTCTCCATTCAGTCGATTTCGAAAGTTTATACCCTGGCATTGGCCATGGAAGAATTGGGCTACGACAAAGTCTTTCAGCGGATAGGTTCCGAGCCGACGGGTCGGCCATTCAATTCCGTCACTGCCGTTGTGGAGATGCCCACACACACTGCCAACCCGCTGGTGAACGCCGGTGCCATTGCGACCACCAGTCTCATTTCCGGCAAGGATGAAAACGAAAAATGGAACAAGATCCTGGATTTCTACGGCAAGGTAGCGGGCGAAAAACTGGTCTTGATTGATGAAGTTTACAAATCGGAAGCGGCTACGAATGCCGGCAACAAAGCGCTCGCCATGCTTCTGGCCAAGTACGAACGCATCTATGCCGACCCGTTTGAATCCGTGGACATTTATACAAAGCAGTGCTCTGTGGGCGTGAATGCGACGCAACTGGCGCGCATGGGCGCGGTTCTTGCCAATAACGGGAAGAATCCGGCGACTGGCGAACAGGTGATCAAGCGCGAAGACGTCCCGTACATCTTGTCCGTTATGACCATGGCCGGGCTCTATGATTCCTCGGGTGCATGGGCGTGGCACACCGGCCTTCCCTCCAAGAGTGGAGTTGGAGGAGGAATTGTCGCGATCGTCCCGGGCAAGGGAGCGATTGCAGTTTTTGCGCCACGGCTCGATGAAGCGGGAAATAGTGTGAAAGCACAAAAAGTCATCGAATACGTCGGCGACAAGTTGGACTACAACCTCTATTCACCGAGCTCGGTAGGACTGAAGTGAAAACTGATGGCTGGCCTAACACTCTGGACGGAGCGGGTGACTAGTGAAGCTTCTGGGTCTCAGAGGGGCGGCGAGCGCGCAAATCTTTCTCACATGGCAAAACTCTACGGGGACGCGCCTATGAAACGCCCAAAGTGGATGGGCATTTTGCCGCTCTTGTGCATATTGTTCCTGACCTGCCGCTCGGATTTCGCGAACGCCCAGAGCGCGGCTGCGGTGACGGACAACGCAACAAACACCGCCAAAAATGCGTCGGACCTGATCGACAAGTTGGACCGGCTGGTGGAGCAGAACCGCCAGCTTGAAAAGCAAAACCAGGAGTTGATGGAGGAAATCAATTCGCTCCGGCAGTTTCTCCCGAAACAAGCTATTCCCGCCACGGACACCGTTGGGAAGGAAGCCGGGCCTGCGGCCGACTCTGCTTTGGTTCCACCTTCCGCCGGTGGGGAGGCTGCAAGCCTTGAAAGGAATTCGTTGGAGGAGTCGGGTAGCCAACCCGACGCTTCTTCCAACACCAGTACATCCCAACAGGAAGAGCCCTATAAGTGGGGCAAGTACAGCCCCAACCTTGGTTATAAGGTGGCCAACACTGACTACGGTGACCTGAGTGTCAGCATCTACTCCTATGGCCGCTACCTGAACCAGCTCGGACTCAATTCCACCTACACCGACTCCTTTGGCAACGTCAAAAATGTTCAGCGACGCCAGGATTTCCAGCTCAATAAGGTCCAGATTAAGTTCCTTGGCTGGCTCTTGGACGAGAAGTTCCGCTACTTCCTCTATGCGTGGAGCTCCAACGCTTCACAGGGCTTGGGCGCCCAGGTAGTACTCGCGGGCAACCTGAGCTACTCATTCAACAAATCATTCAACGTGGGCGTCGGGATCCGCTCCCTGCCGGGAACCCGGAGCGTCGAGGGGAATTTTCCATTCTGGTTGGGAGTGGATAGCCGCCTGATCGCCGACGAGTTCTTTCGTCCTTCCTACAGTTCGGGAGTTTGGGCTTGGGGGAAAATCACAGACCGGTTGGATTACATCGCGATGATCGCTAACAATCTGAGCACCTTGGGAGTGAGCGCGGCACAGCTTAACAATGGATTTAATACCGTCTCCACTTCTCTTGTTTGGACGCCCACCACCGGCGAATTTGGCCCAGGCTTTGGCGATTTCGAGCATCACGATAAGTTGGCCACTCGGCTCGGAGCCCACTTCACACGCAGCGACGAGGACACGCAGGAGCAGCCCAATAGCAACCAATTCGAGAACACCCAGATTCGCCTCGAGGATGGCACCGTCATCTTCACACCCAACATTTTTGGGCCGGGCATCGTAGTTACCGACGTGACCTACAAGATGACCGACTTTGACGCCGGTCTCAAGTACCACGGTTTTTCCCTTGACGGGGAATACTTCTTGCGTTGGCTCGACCATTTTAAGGGCCCCGGTACAGCAGGTCTTCCAACGATTTTCTCACACGGATTCCAGCTGCAAGCCTCGGCCATGGTCCTTCCAAAATCCTTACAGCTCTATCTCGGAGGCTCGACGTTATACGGGAAGTATGGCAATCCGTTCGATTTTCGGGCCGGGATTAACTACTACCCGTTTCACAACAGAGTCATCCGTTGGAACTCGGAGTTCCTCTATTTGTATCACTCTCCGGTAGGCTACACCGCTGTCCCCTTCGCACTCGGTGGTACCGGATCAGTTTTCCATACAAATCTTGAGGTCGCCTTTTGAGCGGGCGGGCGACAACAAAAGTTTTCTGGGAGTTTCGAGGCAAAACCGCGGGTTTTCGAGATCGAGATTGAAGGAGATGATTTATGACCAGTATCAATCATTCGAACAGAATTCCATTCTTTGCAGCTCTGACACTTGGCTTGACTATATTTTTCAGCTCGACCATGGTCGCACAGTCCACAAAAGTGGAGGGTATTATCAAAGCACGGAATGGCGACACCATGATTCTTCAAAACTCGGATTCACCGAACCTTGTGGTTCTGCTGACTGACAACACGCAGGTCGGTCAGGTGCAGGGAGTATTCAAGGCCCGCAGGAAGCAAATGTCGATGGCGGCGCTCGTTCCAGGTCTCCAAGTCAAAGTAGAAGGGACTTATGACACCAAGAATCAGCTCGTAGCCGGGTCCGTGTCCTTCAAAGGCAACGATCTGGAAGACGCGGAAAAGATTCAAGCTGGCATGCACGAAACGAAGGTGCAAGCGCAGCAAAACCAAGCGGAGCTGGAAAAACACAATGCGGAATTGAAAGCGCAGAATGAAGCCTTGCAGCAACAGCAGGCGCAGTTGACCGAACACCAAGCCAAGATCGCCGCAAATAAGGTGGCCGTTGACGCTGCCATCGCGCGTTTCGGCCAACTGGACGATTACTATATCTTTGATGAACTGACCGTTTACTTCGACAACGGCAAGATCAAAGTGGATCCGAAGTACAGCCCTCAACTGGCGGCTCTGGCCGACAAGGCCAAGACCATTGACGGTTACATGATCGAGGTGAAGGGTTACGCCTCCTCCGTCGGGAGCGTGAGCCTCAATCAGCGCCTCAGTGAGGACCGCGCCGATGCGGTGACCAATATTTTGGTTCAGCAGGGACACATTCCCCTCACCAGAATGCTGGCACCAGGTGCCATGGGAGAGAGTCACCAGGTCGGCAACGACAAGACGGCGGAAGGGCAGGCGGAGAATCGCCGCGTTGTAGTCCGCGTTCTGCAGAACAAAGGAATCGCCGGAATCTAGCTTAACCACTGGAGTGACGGCAATATTTCGAAGAGATCCGATCATGCAAACGGGAAAAACTTGGCTCGTCAAGTGGCGACTCACCGGAGTATTGCTTGCCGGCGCGCTTTGTCTTTTCTCGTCGGCACTGCTTTCCGCACAGGGGCCGCCTGTCAATCAGGTTGCCCCCTATGAGCTCAACGACGTTCACTTCCATCTGACGAATTACATTCAGCAGGGGGCTGACATTCACGACTTCCTTGCGATCATGGGAAGCAAAGTGGGGCGCGTAGCTTTGTTCGGCATTCCGTTGCAGCAACAATGGTCCTATCAAAATTCCGGCGACTTTGCTCCAACTTACTATCTTCAGACAGACGCGCCACTCTACTACTACTCCTTCACCGATGCCTACATCGCCATGGCATACCGCTCACTCACGCCGGAACAGCAGGCCCGGTTCGACCCCATGATCACCGGTTTCAACCCCGCGGATATGTATGCGGCCGACCATATCCGGCGTGTGTTACAGACGTTTCCCGGTGTGTTCTCTGGCATCGGGGAATTCACGATTCACAAGGAGTTTGTTTCCGCGAAGATTTCTGGGGAGACGGCCAGCCTGACGAATCCGGCTCTGGATCGGATTCTCGATTTTGCTGCGGAAGCCGGCCTGGTTGTCCTGATCCACAACGACGTGGACGTTCCCTTTCCCCAGGAGGGTGCGGCGCCTGTCTATCTGAACCAAATGAAGTCGCTCCTCAAACGACACCCGACCGCCACCATTATCTGGGCTCACTGCGGTCTGGGCCGCATCGTTCGTCCTGTGAAGCAACACACTGGCATGCTCGAATCCATTCTCGGTGATCCAGGGATGCGCAACGTGTATTTTGATATCTCCTGGGACGAGGTTGCGAAATACATCGTTGCAAGCCCCGAATCCATTCAGATCACCACCGATCTCATCAACCGCTATCCGGATCGTTTTCTTTTTGGCACCGACGAAGTCGCTCCTCCAAATCAGGAAAAGTACTTGCGGGTCTACAACCAATACGTTCCTTTGTGGAAGGCGCTTTCTCCGGAGGTAAGCGCTAAGGTCCGAAAAGCCAATTACGAACGACTATTCGACGAAGGCCGCCGGAGGGTCCGTGCCTGGGAAGCAGCCAATTCGAAAGCACAAAGTTCACAGTAACTGTTCATCCGCAACCGGATTGTGTTGCGTCATCTCGATGCACTTCAGTGCTACTCAAAGTGATGACAGTCGCCTGATCGGAGGGATTGACCGAAGTCTGTTCTGCAGAGCTTAAACCAACTGTATATGTAATTGTGGGAGAAGCTTCTTTTCTGCGGCGCTACCATTCATCTATCGCCTGAAATTCATTCGACTCTCGACAGTCCGAGATATTCTTAGTTTGGTTTTACAGTACTCTGCGGAACCCTTGCTATCAGGCGTACCGCTACGCTGGCATATTGGATAAGGTATTTCCCCGCGTAACAGGCGAGCGCGACTGCAAAAATTGCAAGAGCCAGCAAAACGAAGCCTACGCTGAAGCACAGCCAGCAAACCAGAAGTTCCTGAAAGTGGTAGGAAGAGAGGTTGAGTTCCACGACCAACCCGACGGCCGCGAATGCCAGGAGGAATATGACAAGTTTGGAATAACGGGCCGCGGTCACGATATAAGCTCCAAAACACCCAGTTCACACCTTTGCTGCGTTGACGACAGATTTGTCGCGGCAAAACAATTACCTGAAGTTTCAAAAACAACCTTGGTCCTGATTCCGCAACTACACAATTACGTGCACGCAGTCACTTACAAGACTGGTCTTGTCGACTTTAACGAAGTCCAGGTGGCGAACCGTGTAGTCTTCGGCATCGGCTTCGCGTTTGGCTGCGATCAACTCAATAGCGTGTCCCTCAAGCTCCAAGCCCACGACAGAAAAAAGCTGGTGCACCTGCTTACCGCTATGCCTTGGGGGTAGTTGCTCCACCAAGGTCCGTTTCTTCAACCCGTTCTTACCTGACCGAGAACCAGCTGACCATTCAGAGAGTAAGGTCTACCGGTGCCAGTGTGCACCTAGGGAAACACCTAGCCTCCAATTAGGGCAGACAACTGCAAAGTAAGGAATAAGTTGGCGATTACTTAAAGGCCAGCGGAGGCCCACTGACTCTCTTCCCTTTGAGGTGGAAATTTACGTCTACATGGTCGGCAATCTTGATGAACGGAATCCCCTTGTTCATCCCATAGTCCTTCCGGTTAAAGATCATTGCTCCCTTTATCTCGCCTTCACCAGTCCCCCTCCCAGAAATCGTTAGCGTGAGCTTCTCCGGGTTTGAAACTCCGCGTATTGTAAAGTCGCCGTCCACCTCATAAGTGTTAGGACCTGTCTGCAAAATCTTTGTTGATTTGAATGTGATCATAGGATTCTGCTCGGCGTCGAAAAAGTCTTTGCTCTTTAATTTGCTGTTCTTCATTCCGCTTCCGGTATCTACGCTGGCTGCGTGAATTGTGATTTCCAAGACGCCTGTCGTCTCCTCAGGAGACGTAAATGTGAGGGTAGCATCCCACTTGTCAAATTTGCCGGCGATGGTCGTCGAAGACTTCACGTGGAACTTAATCGAGCTGTCCAGCGGGGTTATCTCGAAAACTGGAGCTTGCGCCCAGCTAAGTGATGGAATCCCGACGGAGGCTAACAATCCGAGGGTTAATACTCGTGCGCAGTGTCGTGTTAGTTTTTGCCAGGTCATGTTCAATTTCTCCTACAAATCATTGACAAATTGGGGCCTTGCCTGGCCGCCGCTTTGCTGTCGCCTAACCGCCTTACCGCAGTTTTGCTCGCAAAGCACGATAAAAGAACCAATCCCACTTGTAGGCGAATAGCATGAGCTAAACGACTAGGGATTCCCCTAGTTGTTCAGTTTTGGAGGGCTGCAGTACATTCCCCTTGAACTCGGGAACTAAGAGAGGAGACAACTTATGCAGTTGAAAACGATTCTAGTGAGTTTGACGGGGCTGTTCTTGTTGGCTTCAGCAGGAGCTGTTGGCGCGAGTGGTGACGAAGTGAAAGGGATGATCATCACCCGCACTGGCGAAACGTTGATCGTGAAGGGTTCGAACGGGAACACGACTGTGGTCCTCACCGGGAACACCACAACGAAGGACGATAGGGGGCTCTTTGGTTTGGAGAAGCAGCAAATGTCCAATGTCGTGCTGATCCCCGGGCTCAAAGTGAGGGTGGATGGAACGTCCGAAGGCGGTAAGTTTGTGGCCAAGACGATTACCGTCGATGGCGACGATCTGGAAACGGCCGAGATGATCCAGTCTGGCCTGCATCCCACTGCGGAGCAAGTCGCGGCTAACGTGCAGACTCTTGCGGCCCACAAGGAGCAGCTCGGAGTCCACCAGGAGAATATCGCCGCCAACAAGGAGAATATCGTCGCCAACCAGCAAAATATCATGGCCAACAAACAGAAAATTGAAGAGAACGAAAAAGACATCGAGGAGAACACAAAACGATTTACTGCTCTGGCCGACTTTGACGTAAAGGGCGAGGCCACCGTTAAATTCGCTTCCGGTAGCTCCAAGATCTCCGCCGCTGACCAGGAAGAACTCAAGAAGTTGGCGGGAACTGCGACTGGCCTTACTGGATACATCATCGAAGTGACGGGCTATGCCGACGCGACCGGTGGCGCTGAGATGAACACAAAGCTGAGCGAGGACCGGGCGAAGGCGGTGGTCACCTATCTGGTTCAGCAGGGCAGCGTGCCGATCCGGCATATCGTGGCTCCTGGCGCGATGGGCGAATACGGAGCCGCGGCACCGAACGAGACCAAGGCTGGGCGGGCCGAGAATCGCCGGGTTGAGGTTAAAGTCCTGGTCAACAAGGGGATCGCCGGTAACTAGCGATCCCTTTCCGCGATAGGCAATTCAGCTTTGCGCGCTGCTTTCTGCCCCAGAAAGCAGCGCGCGTGTTTTGGGCCTGAACGTGCTCGATGCTAGGCATCGTGAAAGCTGATTGTCGTGCGTTTAACTCCTCCTCCCGTTCCTTCGCTTCAATCATTAAGTAATCCAGGCCCCCCAAGTTGCCATACGAGTGACTAGGGATTTCCCTAGCTGACAGATGACCGGGCAATGAATATCATCCCGCCGAAGTGAGGGAAGGCAGATCTTCGCAATCTTCGGAGGGATGCTTTCTCTTTCAGGTCCGTTAACCGCTCAGAAAGCCCAGGTTTTATGTGCAGTGTGTCTTCACTGGATCGACGGCCGCATTTTCTAATTGCGGATGACCATGCAATGTTCGCTGAGGCATTGCGTGTTTATCTGGAAAAGACTTATACCGTAGTCGGCGTGGTGCTCGACGGTCGCGCCATGGTGGACGTCGCCGTTCGACTAAAACCGAACGTGATTATCGTGGACGTCGGGATGCCGTTATTGAACGGCCTGGACGCGGCCCGGAGGGTCAGGGAGCAGGTTCCAAACGTAAAATTCATATTCTTGACCATGCAAGATGATGCGAATCTTGCGGCGGTCGCTCTTGAGCTTGGGACAATCGCCTTTGTCCTCAAACACTCGGCTGGACCGGAATTGCTGAAGGCGATAGACCATGTTTTGCGCGGCCAGTCTTACCTGACACCCAAGTTGCGGGCTTTGGACTGGGTCCAAAACAAAGCTAGGGCGAGACAATTCTCGACGGAATTGACCTCGCGACAAAAAGATGTGGTTCAAATGCTGGCGGAGGGACGGCCAATGAAAGAGATCGCCGGGCTCCTGAACCTAAGCGAGAAGACCGTGGAGTTCCACAAGCACCACATCATGGAGGCTTTCAATCTCAAGAGCAACGCGGACTTGGTCTTGTTCGCTGTGAGGCGCCGCCTGATCTCGGTCAATATTGAGCCTGGCATATCCATGGAGGCTGCAAGGAGCACCGGGCAAACTTCTCGTCTCCACGCTAGGGCATAACGACCCCCTCTTGGGGCGGCGACCATTCTCTCCTGACATTCGACAAGTCAGAAAAGAAGCTTCAATGCGAGCTGGATGACACGAGGATTTACAGCCGTGCTGCTAATGACGCCGAATGTAGGTGAGCTGAAGTTGGTGTCAGGGTTTGCAAACTGCGGATGGTTCAGCGCGTTGTAGAGTTCTGTGCGAAATTGAAGGCTGGCACCCTCTCGCGGCCATTTGATTGGCATCATCTTTGAAAAAGCAATATCCGCGTTCGCCTGTCCCGGACCGTTTACGATCCCTGTTCCGCTGTTCCCAAAGCCTGTCCCAATGCCGTCTACGCTGATCACCGGTGGAGTCGTGAAACATGATGTATTGAAATAGCTGTTCAATTTGGATCCAATCGATCCACTCGCCACCAATTGATTTTTCGTGCAGTTGCGGGACAGCTGTGCTCGATCTTCGCTTATTCCATAAACGTTGTTGGCATTCGTGTCTGCGATCGTTAGCGCGCTGCCGGACTGAATGGTAATCACCCCAGCCAATTCCCATCCTCCGAAGAGCGCACGCCAGAGCCGGTCCCGCGGACTGGGGAGTGTCCACGTTCCGCTCAGAACAAATCTGTGCGTGCGATCGAAACTCGCTCTTCCCCAGCGCTGGCTAGGGGAGTTCTGGTCTCCTAATGTCAGCGCATTTCCTGATGCTGTTGAGTTAATGTCGGCACCGTCCGTGTCCAGCGTCTTTGAGAATGTGTAGGAAGCAAGAAGTTGCAGGCCGTGGCTCAACCGCTTCGTCAAACTCACTTCAAGCCCGTTGTACCAGGAGCTGCCCTCGGATTCCATCAAAACAAGGGAGTCCGGAGGCACCCCGAGCACCGGAACTCGCAAAGGAATATTTGCGACGGTATCCGTAGTCACTCCCCTTATTGGATTGCTAGCGGAGGCTAATAGGGCTTGATTGCCGGACCGCTGACGCACCAGGTGCATTCCCCGGGTGCCAACGTAGCCGACTTCCAGTAGCCAACCTTCGTGGAGCTCACTTTGAACGTTTAATGAATACTGCTGAACCATTGTGGGCCGAAAGCCAGGAGCGACACCATAAATCGTTGTGGAGGTAGAAGGCGAATAGGCAGGGAACATGGGGAAGGACTCCGGAGTAGGGAACGGCTGCGCGAAGGGCGCTTGGAAAGTCGCATCGGCGTTTGCCTGACCACTGTTCAGCCGGAACTCAGAATACGGAGCGCCGAATACGTTTTGATAGAACGCTTGGCCGGTTGGCCGAGAGTAATAGATACCGTAACCTCCCCTGAGCACCAACGCGCTCGCCCCGGGCAAAAACTGCCAAGCAAACCCGATTCGTGGAGCTATCGTATTTTGTCCCTCACCATAGTTTCCAAACTGATTATTTACCTGGGTGACGCCGGGTGGGGGCGGACCGCGGAAGTTAGAGGCCACCAGGTAACCCGCGACGCTCCCGCCTGGTGGTGGGTTTGCATCGGTCTTGCTCAGATCGAAGCTGGAGTTCCTGCCCAGATTATCCCCGAACTGGCCGAGGCGCTCATATCGCAAACCCGTATTCAGGGTTAGCGACTTGCCAATTCGATAGTCGTCTTGCGCGAACCCTGTTCCCTCCCACACCCTGTACGCTCGATATGTCAGCCCGAAATCATCGAACGACGCAAAAACATTGCTGAATTCCGTACCGTTGCTTTGGGCATTAAGGCCGAGCAGAAAATCCGGCCAACTGAGAAACTGCGCGAATGACCCAAGTCCTATTATGTCGACATTGTCTTGAAGTCTGGTTATCGATCCGCCCAGCCGGAGGGTGTGAGCTCCATGGACAAAACTGAGACCATCACCAAGCACAAAACTGTTTTGAGTTATTGTCCGCGGGAATCCGGAGGCGACGCTGACCGAACCGGCTATTTTCAAGCTTGGAAGCTCGTTGTTAAAGTTCATCTCTCCTTCGGCAGCTCCGACGTCTGACCACTTGAATGGGGTCTGCGCTTCCGTGATTGTTCTCGTGCGGACGTAGGCAAACTGTGCTTCGTTGAGCCAGCCGTTACGGAAAGTGTGCGTATGGGCGATGGATAGGACTCTGAACCCGGATTCGGCCGGACTCGGGAATCCAGGTATGTTACCGGCCGGGTTGAGTCCATTTCCGGGAAATGTAACCGTCTCATCATCGTCGGCAAGAAAGAAGCGGACGGCGATTTTGGTGTTAGGACTTGTAAGGTAATCCAGATTAGTCAAAAACTGATCCTCGTTGAAATGACAGGGTTCCGTAAAAACTGAAAAACCCTGTTGGGCGAATGGCTTTGATGTATCCACAGTTTGTGGAGTTGGAATCAAAAAAGATCCGTTGGGGAGCTTGAGATTCAAGAGGGACAGAGCGACGGGGTTGATATTGGAACCGTTCCCCTTGATGGCAACTCCTCCCAAAGCGCCTGCCATTCCGCTGAATAAGCTCCCGAGCGCCGCTGGCGATCTGTCGTTCGTCAGCGGTGGCTCGATCAAGCTGGCGGTGCAAGCAGTCCTCGACTGGCCGGCCGCTACACCGTTAATCTGGCGCGTTCCCTGATACGAACCAAAGAACAGTAGCTTCTCCTTCTTGATCGGCCCACCAAACGCAAACCCAAACTGGTTCTCCTTGAGGGCAGGGCGTGGTTGCCTCGTTTGATTCAGGAAGAAATCGTTTGCGTTGAGCGCCTCATTCCGAAAAAACTCAAAGACCGCGCCGTGGAAATCGTTCCCGCCTGTTTTTGTGATCAGACTTACGTTGGCACCGGCGTAACGTCCATAAACTGCGTCGTAGAGTCCCGTCTGTACTTTGAACTCCAGGATGCTGTCAGGATTCGGTACAGGAATTCCGCCACTCCCCCCCGCACTTCCCTGTACGTCGCTGACACTGATCCCGTCTATCTGAAAGTTGTTGTCATAGGAGCGACCGCCATGCACGAAGATCCCATCATTGGATTTGGCGATCTGTGACAGCGCGGTTCCGCCGAGCCCAAGCTCTCCGGCGTTGTACACTCCGACGGTTACACCGGGAGAGAGTCCGGTTATTTGTGCGAAGTTTCTTGTCACCAGTGGCAGGCCGCTGACCGAGTTTTCACTGACCACTCTCCCTAACGCGGCGGTGTCGGTTTGAACCATCAGCGGCTCGGAGGAAACCGTGGCGCGCTCGAAATGTGCTGCAAGCTGCAGGCGCAGTTCAAGTCTAAGCGTTTCGGTGAGAGCTATATGCAGTTCCGTGAGATTCAGAGAATCGAAAGCGGTTTTGTTTGCTTGCAGTTGATACGTACCGGGGGGTAAGAGAAGAAAAGTGAATCTTCCGTGTTCATCGGAAGTTTCAGATTCGGTACGGCCCGTTTCTCGATGCGTTATGCGTAAGACCACGCCAGGTAACTCGGCACCGGATGGGTCCAGCGTCACGCCAGCTAGCGCACCGCTGGAGGCTGTTTGACCATGTAAACGGGTAGAAAGCAGCGTTGCAAAAGCAATAGTTATTAGTCCCGCAGACAAAACGCAGCGCTGCCAATGGTAGCCCATTTGTGAACTGCGACTCATGCGATCCTGAATGGGCGGCGACGCGAAGGACTGTCTTCATTCTTGCGACACGTACAAGAAGGTTAACTTTCTGATTGTGAAGAGATACTATCCCCGCATCATAATTCTCGCAAGTGTTATATTCATGGTTATCGGACCATTTTGTTCGGAGGAGAATCCCCGGACGCGCGGATTAACGATGGTATTTTTCGGGTGGCGTCAGTGAGAATCGCCTCGGAGGTTCTAGTGTCGGCCCCTGTGGACCATACCTTCACGCGTGAATTTCGGCTCCTTAGCTACTGCGAGCCTGGTCTTTGTCCGCAATGGGCAGCAGGAGCGCCAAAGTTCGCATTGCTTCTGATTGTCCTTGCCGCATTTTTCTTACCGCAAGTGATACTGGCGCAGCAAACGAAGGCAGTCCGGCGCGTTCTCATTTTCAATGACTTTGGCACCATTTCTTCGCCCGGGATTGAGGCGCTGGATCAGGCGATCGCGGCTGGTCTCGCGGGTTCTCAATACCAAATCGAGCTTTACAACGAGAATCTTGAGGCAACTTTGTTTCCCGATGAGACCTCCCAGCGCCGGTTTCGTGAATGGTACGTTCGCAAGTACGCAGACCGCAAACCAGACGTGATCATCACCGTCGGACCTGCGTCTCTCAAGTTCATGGTCGAATCGCACGAACGGTCATTTCCGAATACCCCGATCGTCTTCTGTGGCAGCACACAGGAAATGCTCGACCAGTTGAAGCCGGACTCTCACTTTACTGGTGTTTGGGGTGTGGCGCAGCCGGAAAAGACCCTGATCGCGGCGTTGCATTTGCAACCCGATACCAAGCATGTGGTTGTCGTTGGTGGCGTTGGAACCTTTGATCGGAGCCTTGAGGCTTTCACCAAGGATAGCTTGCGCAAATATGAGTCGCAGCTCGAATTCACTTATCTTACGAACTTAGACATGAGTACGCTCCTTCAGCGGCTGAGGCAACTGCCGAGCAAGACGATCGTCTATCATACGTCGATTATGGAGGATGCTGCGGGAGCACACTTTATTGACGCAGCTCAAGCCGTTCCTCAAGTGGCCAATGCGGCGAACGCACCCGTTTTTGTCATGGATGACGTGGACATCGGTCACGGAACAGTGGGCGGCAACGTAGTGAGCTGGGCTGCAGACGGCCAGGTTGCCGCTGGAATGGCTGTGAGGATTCTCGATGGCGCGAAGCCGCAAGAAATTCCCATCGTGAGGAACAATAACGTCTATCTGTTCGATTGGCGAGCGCTCCGCCGCTGGGGATTCAAGGAAAGCGACCTTCCACCCGGCAGCACCGTGATTTTTCGCGAATTGTCCGTATGGGAACGCACCAAATGGATCTGGATCAGCGGGCTGTTCATCATCCTCTTTCTAGCCGCACTTGCCGCCTACCTTCAATACAGCCGAAAACAACTCAGGCAGGCCAGAGACGCTCAGTTACAACTTAGCGGACTGTTGATCAATGCGCAGGAAATGGAACGAAGCCGGCTGGCGTCGGAACTTCACGACGATTTTAGCCAGCGTCTGGCGCTACTCGCCCTCGAATTGGAAAATGCTTCGGAGTTGCTACCCGATTCGTCGGAAGCCGCAAAGCGGCAACTGAACGAGGTTTTGAATTCGGCCAGCGAGCTTGGCGCCGATCTGCACACGGTATCCCGGCGCCTCCACCCATCGACGCTCGAGAGCCTCGGACTTGTCCCGGGGCTGAAAGCTTTGTGTGACGAGTTTACCTCCCGGCAGGGCATCGAAGTTGTTTTTTCCGCCAAGAATATTCCTCGTGCCGTGCCTCCGAACGTGGCTCTGTGTTTATTCCGTATCGTCCAGGAAGCCCTTCAGAACTTGAAGAAACATGGCGGAGCTTCACAGGGCAAAGTGGATTTGCGGAAGGGCGGAAACAAATTGTTTCTCTCCGTAAGTGACGAAGGGCAGGGATTCGACGCGAAGGAGATGAGGAATAGAGTGGGTTTGGGCATCCGAAGCATGGGAGAACGTGCGCGCCTGGTGGGTGGGCAATTCGAGATTCGGTCGGAACCCGGGAAGGGGACGAGGATTGATGTGTGTGTGCCCATTCCGCTAGATAAAGAGCCTGCTGAAGAGTTGAGTTTGCAGCGGAAGACTGGTGTTCTGTGAACACATCAAGGTCGCCCGCGCTAATCGTGAATAGCAAGCTCCGGGTCGAACCATGTTCGGCACATGCAATGTTAGCGGCTGCCGAAAGTCCAGTTCAGTCCAGTGCTGGTTCCATAATCGCTTCCCGAGAAGCCGGGGGGAGGATGACTATCCCAGCTGCCGTAGAAAGTAAGATTGAATTTAAAGTCTCCCCAAATCTTTATGTAGTAGGACGTGTTCAGGTTGAAATGGACTCGCCCCGGATCAGACAGAGCTGGCAAAAGACTTGCCACGACAGTAAGGTTTGTGCGGTCGAATTGGAATAGCTTTGCCTGAGTGTTGACCCAACCAGAAGCTACATTTTGCCCGGGCGCAACCAGGATATTTTGCTGATAATTGATTCGCTGGAAGGCAAACCCTCCGGCTACGCTGATCGAGGTGTGATTCGTATTCTTCAGGTATCGGCCGACGCCACCACCTAAAGTAGATTGCAGATTGATGCCCTGCTCGGAGCTTTGGAGAAAGCTGGCAAGGCCCGTGTAATACCAGTTGTTCCAACGCAGCAGACGCTGGGCGGAAATATCAATCTGATTGCGAGAGGAGGCGGAGGCTCCCTTATTCGAGGATAAGGTCGAATTGTAAGCAACAGAAGCGGACCAGCGCTCTCGCGGGTAGTTCACATCTGTAGCCAGTTCGTATTGGGTGGATTGATTCCCCTTGTTGTAGATTGCGCCAAGACCGACGCCGCCATTGAAGCGATGCCACCAATGTTCGAAAGACTGGTCCATTTTGGCGATTTGGTCTCGTTCGAGCTCCAACTTCTCGCCAGGTTCATCGATTACCTCGATCGAAGCCGGCCGGGCGCTATCCTTCTTTGGCATGGAAAGAGTGCCAGAATAGACTTCTCCGTCCTGGGTTTTGACGACAAACAGTTGATTGCTCTCGAGGTGATCGACCTCAAACCAATTAATGGAGATGGTGCCGAGGGCATAATCCAGTTTGATGTAGAGAACATCGGCACTGAGGCTTTTGATTTCGCAAGTAAGTCGGTCACCGTTCCTCATTACGAGCACATCTGTCTTCTCCCTTGCCACAAGAGGCCACGCTGCAAGCATGATGGCCGACAGAACAATTCCGCGAAGATTCATCGAGCCTCCGTTGTGCGTCGTTCTGTCTTCAAATCACGGAATACAACCGGCTATCAAACAAGTCCTCAACCCCAAAACGCGAATATGAGTCGGAGATGAGCAATGTACTCACAGTAGGGAGGTCAGAGGCTTACTAGCAGCCAACCAGGAAGCTTTAATCTGGAGTCTTCGAGCATATTCGGTCCACTGCAATCGACATTCGCCGCAGGTTCCGCCGATTGACTGCTAATGTGCTTTTGCTCGTTTATAATCAGGTCGAGACGGGGTAGCAACTAGGGAAATCCCTAACGCAGCAGTTTGGAGCTAACTCGGTTGGAAGAGCGTAGGGCAGCCAATCCAACCTACTGTGCTCTGAGCACGGCATGTATCTCTTGGGACCGTGGAGTATGGGATTCAAGACCGTTGAATCGAATGGTTGCTTAGCAGGCAGGCGCGCCTAATCCACTCCGTGATTGGCCGAGCGTTCAGTTCATAACTGAATGCTCGCGATTACCAATGTGGGCTTCGGCGCAGATAGCAACCAATACGTAGCTCTGCAGTTCGAAAATGCTGCTAAATCTAAATAACAGCCACTCATTCGCTTTGGACACTTTACAGAAAAAGGGCTGCCCCTCAAGGAACGCAATCGCTGAATAGCACGTGGGTCGAGTCAACCTAGCAGCATTTGGCTCCGATTCATTTCGGTGGCAAGCCCCATCCTTCCATTCCTCCTAGAATTTGTACCCAGCCCAAAGGGCCCAATAGTTCAAGTTACGTCCCGGCTGCGTTTCCTTCAGAAAGCGGCCGGCATAGAAAATTCCGTAATCCGCTTGGAACCACAGATGACGATTCGCCTGCCAACGAACTTCCGTTCCAGGCCTGTGTCCCACGAATCGGGCGCGGCTGCCATCGGCAGCGCGAATGAGAAAGCCGGGTACGGCATACACACCGTCGTTCACGTTTTCCCGCCACTGAATGATCCAGTCGAATGAGACGGTCACGCCGTGGGGAAGCGAGGTTTCGACGCGCGGATGAACGTCGATGAAATTGATTGGGCCTGGGCCGGTGGTGGCTAAAACGCCGAAATAATTGCCCTTTGGGAACAATGGATTGAATGTGCCTAAAGTTTTCGAGTTCGGGTTATCGCCGCTCGAAATGTCCGCTTTGGCACTGAAGCGCGGTTTGAGCGGGATCGTTGGGATGCGATAACCGGTGTCCGAGGCGACGGTCCAAGCCTCAATATTCGCCGAGCCGAAGGTGCCGAACTGCCAAAGCGCGTCGTCGTCGAAGTCCCACCCAGCTTTTTCGGTGGCAATAGGGCGGGAAAACCTCCCACCCAGGGTGTGCCGGACTTCCTGCGCTGTGCCGCGCTGGAAAGTCGCTTCTTTGCGGTCGAGACCGAGATAGTACAGCTCCAGACTGTTCTTTGCGGGAAGAAAGTGAGTGGCATATACGCCCCAGAAGCCTACCTGGTGGTTCGGGGCATTATCGAAGAAGCCCGGCTTATCCAGGTCCGGACGCACAGCAAATCCGTCGACTAGCCATTCGTTAAATTTGCTTTTGACCAGGAACCCATCAAAACTCAGACGGACATTCGGTCCCTCGCGTACGTCGATAAGTCGGCCGGACCCGTATTCGAGTTCGTGACGTCCCACTCTAAGCTCGATAAAGTTCCCACCTGACGCAGTTCCGACTTGAAGGAATGCCGATTGAAAGTCGAGTTTCTTTTCGTCGATGGGCCGAGGCCCACCCTGGCGGAAAGAATTTATGCCACTTTTCAGTTCGACAAACGTGCGAACGTGCTTTCCGTAATGAATATCGAAACCCAGCGTGTACCGTTCATTGAGATACCCGTTCCAGAAAGGAGACTGTCCCCAATTGTCGTTTCCGATTTGCTCCCATACCTCTCTAGCCTCTCCGCTGATCGTCATGAACCAATCATTTTGGCCGGCTCGAATCCGGATGTATTTGAGCGGGTCCCAGAAATCCTGCCGTTGGGCTGGATCAGCAAGAAAACTCCAGTCCTCGTCCTCCCGCAGCAACTTAACGCTCCGGTCCGGCGCATCCGGGTTCGCGGACGGCGCGGACTGGCAGCGAGCAGGCGCTGCGGCGAGCAACACAAATCCCAACATGGCAAAGATTCGCATCCAGGTGTTTACCCAACTTCAATTCGGTTTGCCAGCGGTCGAGTGTATCTCAGCAATGTAGCCGCCCGGAAATTGCACAATGGCGGACGTTCGCTGATCGGCTGTGAAGGGAGCGACAAGAGTCTCGGCTCCAGCCGCCGTAGCCTTCGCAAGGGTGTCTGTCAGGTTCGAGACTTCATATCCGGTTGTTTCCCGCCCGTAAGGATAAGGAAGATGTCCATCGGTCACGAACACCGCCAGCTTTCCGAAAGTGGATTCAATCCGAATTCGCCGATAAGTCTCGCCAGGCTTGCCAATCTCAATTCCCTGTGCGTGTGGATTGTCGGAGACGACTTTCCCCTGGGAAAACGCGACAAAACTCCGGATGAACTCGTCCGCGCGGCCCGCTGAAACATAAACCCGATTCTCGGGAATGGTTTCTAGTGTCTTGTACGAGGGCGCAGTTGTATGCCAATACAGCTGCGTGTTGATGCCGCCCGGCCACTGAATGACGGCGTCTTTTCCAATCGGGTCGTTGAAAGGGGCGACGATGAGATCCGCACCGGTTGAGTGAGCCACACGGACAGCCGCATCCAGGTCCGTGACAAGATAGCCCGTGCGCTCCAGGCCAAACGGATATGGGATGGGCGTCTTGAAACCAAAGACGGATATGGACCCGACAGGAGTCAACACCAATTGCGACATGGTGCTGCTCGGCGTCGGGGTTACTGTGAAGACGCCCTGCTTAGTCGTGGAGCCCCCAAATGTAGCGATTAAGCTTGCGACAAGGCGGTCAAAATCTTGAGGCGCCACGTAGACGTGCGTCGTGTCGTACTGGGGGCCGACGGCTACGTTCGGCGTTGCCGCTGTGGCTTGCGCGGCGACCGGGACAGTATGCTGCCAGCTTGATAGATAACTGCCTGGAACAAGCACAACGATCCCGAAAAACATCGCCCCAAGCGTTCTGCTTCTTTGCATTGCAATGCTCCTCTTGTTCGGACTGCGGTATCGCGAAAGGCCCGGCAAGTCTCCAGCTAGGCTGCTTACTTCTTCTCAGTCCGCATGAGGCTGCGGCTGCACTACCGATTGCGCAGCCGCGGGCTGATCCCAGTGCTTACCCACGAGGCAAACCGAAGCAGCGTGTGTGAGACTGATCTTTTTTGCAAGAACCCAGCCGCCAAGTTGTTCCCCGAGCACCATTCCCAGAAGGCCGAGCAGAGCCACAATCGGCGGCGCCGGGCTTTTTACGCGGATTACTCCATACAGAACGCCGACAAACAAGCCCACCGCAAATGAAACGAGGAGTACCTTCATACCCAGCATTCCTTCCCTCTTTGCGAGAATCTGACGATCGAGATCAAAGAAACTAGAACGCGAAGCAATCGCAACCCAGTTCCCAGAGCCCTAGGTCGCCCAAGACAGGCAAGTGCCAGCTCTTTTCCTGTTGGGAGTGGTTCGACAGATGGGTGCAGACAGCGGAGTGGGAGGCCCCGAGTGCATGGTCCGAAGGCTTGGCATATCCGCCATATTGTTTGACGGGAGACCAGTCCGGACTCACGGGCAGGGCCGGCGGTGCGAGTTTGGAGAATTCAGCAGTGGCGTAGACGACCTTGCCGCCAACGACTGTGAGGACCGATTCAAGCTGCTTGATCTGCTCTTCCGGGATGGAGAAATAGTCCGCCGAAAGAACGGCGAAATCCGCCAGTTGTCCCGGCGCGAGGGCCCCTTTCTTCCCGTTTTCCGTCGAGAACCAACTGCTCCCGAGCGTGTAGAGCTTCAAAGCTTCCTCTCGATCGAAGCGATTCTCGGAGGGGTAAAGGCTCAAGCCGCCGATGGTCTTACCTGTGATAAGCCAGTAGAGCGAGAGGAATGGATTGTAGCTTGATACTCGCGTCGCATCCGTTCCGGCTCCGACGGGAACGCCCATTTCAAGCATGCGCCGGATGGGCGGCGTTCGCTTGGCCTGCTGCGCGCCATAGCGTTCGACGAAATACTCGCCTTGGAATGCCATGCGATTCTGGACAGCGATGCCACCACCCAGGGCTTTCACGCGTTCGATGTTGTGATCCGTGATCGTTTCACAGTGATCGAAAAACCAATGCAGGCCGTCGAACGGAATCTCCCGGTTCACCTCTTCGTAGACATTCAGCGCCCGCTCGATGGTCTCGTTATAAGTGGTGTGCATGCGGAACGGCCAGCGATTTTCCACCAGATGCCGGACAACCCCTTTCAGTTCACTCTCCATGACCGGGACCATGTCGGGCCGTGGCTGGAGGAAGTCCTCGAAATCGGCGGCTGTGAAAACGAGGTTCTCACCCGCCCCGTTCACGCGGTAAAAGTCGTCGCCCGCGCCGGGTTTCGTCATTTTTGTCCAGTTTTGAAAATCGGACAGTTCCTGTTTCGGCTTCTGCGTGAAGAGGTTGTAGGCGAGGCGAATCGAAAGCTCCCCGTTACGGTGCAGTTCGTTTACAACTCCATAGTCGTCGGGATAATTCTGGAAGCCACCGCCCGCGTCAATCACGCTGGTAAGGCCAAAGCGATTGAGTTCCCGGAAAAAGAGACGCGAAGAGTTGAGCTGGTCCTCGCGCGACAGCTTCGGCCCCCTAGCCAGTGTGGAATAAAGAATATTCGCGTTGGGTTTTGCGATAAGCAGACCGGTGGGATTTCCGCGCGAATCCCGCTGCACTTCTCCGGCGGGAAATTCCGGCGAGTCCTTGCCGTAGCCCACGGCACGCAGGGCCGCTCCGTTTAGCAAAGCCCGGTCGTAAAGATGGAGAACAAAAACGGGCGTGTCCGGAGCGGCTTCATTGATTTCGTCGAGCGTCGGCATGCGGCGTTCTGCAAATTGGAACTCTGTCCAGCCCCCGACGACCCGCACCCACTGCGGCGCCGGTGTGCGTGCAGCCTGCTCCTTCAACATGCGCAGTGCATCGGCAAGAGACGGCACGCCATCCCAGCGCAACTCCATGTTGTAGTTCAAGCCTCCCCGAATGGGATGCATGTGCGAATCATTCAACCCGGGAATCACTGTGCGACGCTTCGCATCGATGACTTGCGTCCCCGGTTCTCGCAGGCGAAGAATTTCGTCGTCTTTCCCGACAGCTGAGATTTTCCCGGCGGATATTGCGACGGCCTCGACAAACGACGGAACCTGATTGGTTGCGATTCTTGCGTTGTGAAGTATGGTGTCAACAGACATGGGAATCTCCTTCTGTAACTGAAATCGGGTTATGGAGGGCAGGGGCTGGCCTGCCCTCCCGGTTGGTTTATTTGTGCGCGGCGGCGGCGAGAGGGCCTGTATATTCCGCAAACTTTGTTGCCGGTAGACCGTGCACCATGGTGTAAGCGTATTCGACCCCGACGCCGTAAGCACCAAAGTGGGTCTTCACGATGTCCATGACCGCGTCGTAGGTACCCTTGAGGGCCCAATCGCGCTGCCATTCGAGCATCGTGGAAAGGGCCGTCACAGGCTTGGCGCCCGCTTGGATCACACGCTTCATCGCGTTGTCGTGCGCCAACTGGCTTACGTCGCCGCAGCAATCCTCGACGACGTAGACTTCGTAACCGTCGTGAATCGCCTGTACCGTCGGGAGAGCTACGCAGGTTTCCGTCCACAGTCCGGCCAGCACGATTTTCTTGCGGCCGGTTTTTTCGATGGCTGCCACGAAGTTCTTGTCATCCCAGGAATTCATCGACGACCGTTCGATGGGTTCCTGGCCGGGAAAGACCGCCCGGAGCTGAGGCCACATGTTTCCGCTGAAAGACTTCGTTTCGACAGTCGAGAGTACAACCGGCAATTCGAACACTCTTGCGGCCTTGGCGATTGCAATAACATTGTTGATAATCCCCTGACGGTCGAAATTGCTGACTCCGAACAGCATTTGTGGCTGATGGTCGATCAACGCCACAACGCAATTGTCGGGAGTGAGCAACCCTTTTTCACTGCGCTTTGGACCGATGTTGCTTGGACTCATTTTTTGATTCCTCCATTCATGAGACTAGACTTACGGAACTTCTTCCCAAAACCGGTTTGAGCAAGCTCGTTCGAATCGAAGAACACTTCTTTGTGCACTCTCGGAAGCAGTTGCCGCCGCTTCCGTGCTTCATTTCCTCTGGCCTGAAAATCCCTTTCCGTTATACTCTCTACCCGATATCAGGAACCAAACGGATACCTGGTTACTTCAAGTCTATGAGCGCTAAACGAATCGCCAGCAAGTGCCCGATTGAAGAGCTGCTTGTGCTGATCGGCGGCCGTTGGAAACCCGTTATCCTCTGGTGGCTCCTGAGTAGTGAGGAACCCCTTCGATTCAAAGATCTCCGGCAAAGGATGCCGCGCATCTCACAGAAAGTGCTGACACAACAGTTGCGTGAACTCGAAAGAGACGGGCTTGTCAAAAGGGAGATGTTTGCAGAAATGCCCGTTCGAGTGGAATATACGCCGACGCCCTTTGGAAGAAAGTTGCGCCCCGTCCTCCGGGCGCTTGACTCGTGGGCGCGAAAGCACGTCATCGTCGGAAAAGGCCGCTCCTGAAACATCCGCGACTCCAACACGGCAAACGGCAACTCGTTGTAGGTAGGAACCCGCCCCATGCCGCTTGCTTCGTGGGCGTTGGATGAGAGAGCGAGCAAGAGGATGCTTTTTTTTCAGAACAAATGAGCCAGCTTTTATGCCGCCCCTGGCGCCCGGAAGGCAGCCAGACCCGGTCACTACAAGCGCGTTTCTCAATACTAATCCGAGGGGCGAACCGATAACGTCCGATTTGCTCGTGACTCGGGAGACAGGCTTCTATTCAACTTGCGCGAGTGCGGACCTAATCCCCTAAGTCGGGTTCGGCATCCAAGGCGTTGTTGAAACGATTCGTCAAATTCGCCTCGCAAGTAACCAGCGTCAGTTCCACGATCTGATCATCGCTGAAAAACTTACGCAACTCCGCCAGAGACGTGTCCCGCATCGCTGCCGAACCTCGCGTCACGCGGTCGGCAAACAAAATGACCGCCTTGTCTTTTTCATCGAACAACTTACTTCGTTGGTAGAAGACCAGCGCCCGAATCTGCTCCTCGGTGATGCCAATCCGCTTCGCCGAAGCGGTGTGTGCGCGTGTTCAATATTCGCAAGCGTTGATCAGCGACGTTTTCAGGTACGCCAGCTCTTTGTAGCGATGCTCGACCGTGCCCCCTTCCATCACCGCGGAATAAAACGGCAAGAATTTTCGAAGTACATCAGGGCGGTGCGCCATCAGTCCGAACATGTTCGGCATTTTCCCGAACTGTTTGGACAACGCATCGAATAGGCCGTGTGCTTCCGTAGGGGCTTTGTCTTTTGTAAGTGGGTTTACAACACTCATCGCATCCTCCCTGCTTTACTTTTTGCTGCGATCGAAGCGTTCGATGCTCCGAAAGCTCCCGCGCGGTTCAATAATTAAAGCACTTCGCGCGCGAAATAAGGCAATAATTCGTTTTTCCCATAATTACCTGCATGCCAATGTGAAATATGCTTTTCGTCGCACGGGTAGGGCATCGCAACTTGGTGGCGTGAGCGCGAGGAGCGCACGCCGCCGGGCGGACGGAGCAATCCCACCGTGACGCGAACCAGACAACGAATGGAGGAATGTTCTTTGTCAAAAGCGCGCCCGACCTCCTGCAGCGCCTGCCCTGCCTTCCAACGACGCCACACGTCGAGTTTCTGCTCCGCCGAAAACCCAGCGACTGGCCGACAAAATAGGTGGTTTGGGCGTGAGGGGTGAACTGAAAACCGTGGCATCGAAATCAGGGCGGAGGCAGTATGGAGCGGGCGATGGGAATCGAACCCACGTCCGAAGCTTGGGAAGCTTCTATACTGCCATTGTACGACGCCCGCTCAATGTCAATAATTCTAGCAGCGATCAATGGTGGCGACAATCGCGCTATTGAACGAAGACTAAGTCTTCGGTTGGGTAGGTCTGTCGAACCACTAGGTAAGTTCGTTTCCCGCATGAGCGGGGTCGGAGGAGCAGTTTGCGTCGTGCTTATGAATGCTGGATTCCTCTCTCAAAGAACTCTGAATCGTTAAAATATAAAGGCACGTGCATTGTGCGGCGAGACCGCATCGAACTTAGTCGACGTGATGTAATCCTAGTGATTTTGCAACGTTTCGGCCGGTCTTAGGGGTGCGGCGCCGAAATTCACACTGAATCGTTTGCACCAAACGGATACTGCACGATATTTCGCCAGGTCCAAATCGCTGCCGAGCGTGTAGTTCTGGTCGCCGATGTTCCCCTTGATCACTCCTAGATCAATAAACCCCGCCCTTTCCACTGTCGCCGCGTCCTTCGCATCGTCGGCCGCGACCATGTACACGTGAACATCGGGGCCGTTTGATGTGCTGAAGCTGGTGAGGCGAAGAACGCGTCCACCGTCTCCCATCTGGTAGATGGTTGCGGTGCCTGCGGTCGGGTGAAGAATGCTGTAAAAGGTGCCGGATTCAAGCGGCTGTGGCGACGAGCCAGTTTGTGACGCCGGCATTGCTTCGTCAACTTGGCGATTCACCACAAGGCGCTCGGGCCGAAATGCATACCACGCGACCAAAACCACTATCGCAACAACTGGAATGGCGACTTTTGTCCACGTTTTCATTTTCATATCTCCTTTAACTAAGAAAATGGGCGTTGTCCTTTTCGAAATGGCCAACACCGCAGACTTGCCCACTGACGGTTCATGCAGAAAGAAATTTTTTGACGAGAACAGCCGTATCGTCAGGATTTTCTTCTGGGAAAAAGTGACCGCCCTTCATCGCCTGACCTTGCGCGCGCGGAGCCCATTGCCGCCAAATGCCCAGTGACCCTCCGTCTTTCCCGTAAAAAGTGTCCAGTGGTCCGCCCTCGGCCCAGAGATGCAGCATCGGGCATTCGATTCGCTTGGATGCTTCCTTGTCGGCGCGATCGTGTTCGACGTCGATCGTTGCCGCGGCTCGATATTCTTCGCAGATTCCGTGCACGCGGGCCGGATCGCGGTAAGTTGAGAGATACTCCTCGAGAATCTCTGGGCCAAAAGAACCATGCCCAAAGGGGTTATCGAAAACGGCCTTCGGAGCGCCGAGCAGATAACTCTCGGGCAGCGGATCTCGCTGCGACAGCAAGATCCAGGGCCAGTAGGTTTGCGCGAACCGCGCATCCGATCGGTTCCACGCTTCGAGAATCGGAATCACATCGAAAACAGCGAGACGCTCCACCGCCTTCGGGTGGTCCAGGGTCAGGCGGTAGGAGACGCGACCGCCACGATCGTGCCCAATCAAAGTGAAGGACGGAAAGCCGATTTGCGCCATCAGGTCGACGAGTTCCTTTGCCATCGCGCGCTTGGAATATGGAAAGTGGTTATCTGCTGAAGCGGGAGTTCCACTACGGCCGTAGGCGCGCAGGTCCACGCAGATCACGGTGTGATCTTCGGCGAGCTTTGGCGCGAGGAATCGCCACATCAGACTGGTGCGAGGAAATCCGTGTACCAAAAGAATTGCCGGCCCCTTACCATACCTCCGCAGGAATAGCGTATTCCCCGATACCTTAACTTCAGCAGACTCAAAAGGAATTTGACCGGCCCAATCCGCGCCGGCCAGTTCGCCGCTTTGCACCGGTGCGAACTGGGTGAAAGATCTGTCCAGCAGTGCAGCACAAGACACGCTCGTCACGCCACCGAGAAACATCCGACGCTCCATTCTTGCCTCCCTAAAAGCAGTTGAACTCTTCGCCGCCCATAACCACCGAGGCGCCCGTCACAATGGCGATGGATCAGTTTTCAATCAGGATGGCCTCCTCGAAATATTCAGCCGGGCTAGGCCCGCGAAGGGTGTCCGGCGTGGCCGGGACTTCGCACCGGCTCCCACGACAAAGGAGTTATTGCGAAAGAGTCTTTCGCGCAGCTTCCAGAATTACGTCGACCACGAGATCCGGCGCTGAATACATGGGCGTGTGGTCCACAGGATGCGACCGAACGGTTGCATGCATGCGATCCGACATGAACTGCTGAGTCTTCGGATTGATCATGCGATCTTCTTCAGCGACCAAGTACCACGAGGGTTTTGATTTCCAGAGCGGCGTCGGCGACGGCTGTTGAATGCACTGAACGGAAATCGGCCGTTGCACGGCAGCCGCGATCTTTACTTGCTCGGCCGCGGCCTTGTGGGCCACCGCTTGATGAAACGCGTCATCTGGCATCCAAACCAGGCCATGTGAATCGGGAACCATCTCGGGTGCTTCCGGACTCTTTGCGTCGCGATAGAAGACCTTGGCTACGGTTTCGCCCTCATCCGGCGCGAGCGCAGCGATATACACCAGAGACCTGACTCGGTCCTCCCGAACCGCAGCGATCACCGCGCCGGAGTAGGCGTGTCCCACCAAGACTACTGGGCCACGAGTCCGATCGAGTACCCAACTCAAAGCAGTAGCATCGTTGCTAATGGAGGTAAGCGGGATCGGCGCGCAGATCACCTTAAGACCGTGCCGCTCCAGAGGGAGAACAATGTTGCCCCAACAGGATCCGTCGGCCCATGCCGCATGGACTAAAACGATCGTTGAATTTGCAGGAAATTCGTTCCCCTTGGCAGCTTGTCCCGGCGCGCTGGCGTGGGCCGGTGCGGAGTCTTGCGCTCGTCCAAATTCAGGGAAAGATCCCTCCACCACGACGCCCAAGGATGCGGTTGCGACCGCACCGAGAAACCTCCGACGCTCCATTTCTCCTCCCTCTTTCCTCATCGTGCGGGTGCAATTTCTTGGCTTTGGCGCTTGACACCATTCGCCTCAAGGAAGTCCTTTATTGCCGATGCAATATCGACAACGTGCGTTTCTAGCGCAAAATGTCCGGTGCTCAGAAGCTGGATCTTCGCGCCAGGTAAGTCTTTCCGAAAAGCCTCGGCTCCTGCGGGAATGAAAAAAGGATCGTTTTTGCCCCAGATCGCAAGCAAAGGGGGCTTGGATTTGCGGAAATATTCCTGGAATTTCGGATAGAGCTTTAGGTTCGAGGCATAATCCAGAAACAGATCGAGCTGAATCTCTTTGTTCCCCGCGCGTTCGAGAAGAGCCGTATCCAGTGTGTAGGACTCGGGCGGAACGCTCTCTGGATTTGCTACACCGTGGGTGTACTGCCAGCGCGTTCCACCCGCGGTCAAAACACTTTGGCGCAGGATGTCCCGATTCTCGGCCGTGGGTGATGCCCAATACTTTCGGATCGGACCCCAGGCATCACCAAGGCCTTCTTCGTATGCGTTACCATTCTGCGAAACAATCGCAGTGACCCGCTCGGGGTGGGCCATTGCCAGGCGGAAGCCGGTTGGCGCGCCGTAATCGAACACATAGATTGCGTAGCGGTTGAGCTTGACGGCCCGCGTAAAGGCATCCAAGGTGCGTGCCAATTGATCGAACGAGTACACGTATTTTCGTTCAGCCGGGACCTCTGTGAATCCGAAACCGGGGAGGTCCGGGGCGATCACCCGGTAATCGACGGCCAGCCGCGGAATGAGTTCGCGGAACATGAACGACGAGGTTGGAAATCCGTGCAGCAAAAGAACTACGGGAGCGCTTACGTCGCCGGCCGTGCGGTAGAAAACCTGGACACCGTCGGCTTCGACCCTCTGGACGGATGTAAGAGGGATGCTGAATTGGGCAGCGTCCGCAACTGGCCCCGCGCGTTTTGTGGCACCTCGTGAAGTCGCATCAGTCATAAAATTCTCTCCTGACTGCCGTGGGTAGTAGGGCACCTGAGTTACCAAAGAGGCCCAGTTCAGCGAGGGAGGGCGCAATCAAGGCAAATCATTCTAGTGGTTAGAGTTTGCAAGGTGAGAGTGCGCCAAATCTTGAATCGTAGCTGACCAATCTCAGACGGAACTCCGTCAGTGGCGGATTTCCGTCGGATCCACTATCACTGGCGGCCGGTTGGTCGCGAGGGTAAAGACTCAGTCTTGGCCAGCGGCTGCGCTAAGGCTGCGCTTCTGCGCAACCTCGGCTGGACGACGAATACCGAGCTTCTTCATCCTGTAGACCAACGATGTTCGCTTCATTCCCAAGCGCGCGGCTGCGCCGCTGTGCCCCCCGATCACCCAGTTGCTCGCTTCGAGAGCGCGCAGAATATGATCGCGTTCTACCTCCGCGAGGCCATGCATGGGGCCAAAGGATTCCCTGGGGGACTGGAACGGATCCAGCTCCGAAGTTGGCGCGCGCAAAATGCTTTGCGGGGAGAGAATCACGGCGCGTTCGATAAAGTTCTGCAATTCGCGGACGTTTCCGGGCCATGGGTATCGAGTCAACGCATCCATCGTATCCGCGGGGATGACCTCAATTCGTTTGTTCATGCGTTGCGCGTAGAGTGAGGTGAAATGCCGCACCAATCTCGGAATATCCTCCGTGCGCTGCCGCAGCGCCGGGACCTGGATCGGAAAAACTTTCAGGCGATAATAAAGGTCCTCGCGGAAGGTTCCTTGTTTCACCATCGCGGGCAAATCTCGATGCGTGGCCGCGATCAGCCGCACGTCAACCTTATGGGTACGATTGCTGCCGAGCCTCTCGAATTCCTGCTCCTGCACGACGCGCAGCAGTTTCGCCTGGAGTTCCAGAGGAATGTCGCCAACTTCGTCCAGAAAAAGAGTGCCTCTGTCGGCCAGCTCAAAGCGTCCCGTTTTTTGGGCGATGGCGCCCGTAAATGCTCCTTTTTCGTGACCGAACAGCTCGCTCTCAAGAAGTCCAAGAGGGATGGCGGCGCAATTAAGTTTCACGAATGCTTTTTCGCTGCGACTGCCCAGCTTATGGATCGCACGGGCAACAAGTTCTTTTCCGGTTCCCGTCTCTCCCAGGATCAGCACGCTGGATTCTGTCGGTGCCACCACAGAGACCAGACTCAGCGCGGTCCTCAACGCCGGGCTCTCTCCGACGATTTCGCCAAACTCAGCGCGAATTTCCTCCTCGAGATAGCGCCTTTGTATCGTCTCTTTATCTCTGTCCTTGACGGCCGTTTCGTAGTCCAATGCATTCTCAACCGCAATGGCCACTTGGCGGGACACTTGCTCGAGAAATTCCACGTCCTGTTTCTCGAATGCCCGTTCCGAGCGTTTAAGAGCGCTCAACACGCCGAGCGGACCTCTTCTGCCTATCAGCGGAAGATCGCAACCAGACTTCAAACCTTCAGCCACGATCTGTTTGTAAAAAAGGCGGCCCACCTCGTTGCCGAAACTTTCGGGATCGTCGCGCACTTCTTCCAGGTCGTTAAAGTGTTGAATCTTACCGGTTCGAAAGGCCTTGCCGCAGATCGATCCATGGATCGGTATGATCGCTCCGTCGCAAATTGCCCCTTGGGACTCCGGGTTGTAGAGGATTGTCAGCCGCAATTCCCCGCTGTCGGCATCCGGCATGAGCAAAGAGCAAAAATCCGATCGCGTTACCCTCAACAGATTTGTGGAAAGTACTTCCACCAGACGGCGAAGATCCAGTTTGGAGGTCATGCAGTTGGTAATTTCGAGAAGCAAGTGGAGCCTGTCTCGCTCTCGCCGCAAGTCCTGTTCATTCATGTGGCGCTCAATTGCTATACCGGTGATGTGGCTGGCGTTCTCGATCAGTTGGAGGTCGTTAGCGCTAGGGTTACGCGGCGCACGATAATTAATCGAAAAAGTACCGAGGGCCTTGCCATCGCTTGTGAATAGGGGCCGCGACCAAACGGAACGGATTCCATAGGGCGCCATGCGGTCACGATAAAGGTCCCAGGCGGGATCGGTCAGGATGTCGGTCACGTATATGGATTGCCTTCGAAAAATCGCCGTGCCGCAAGATCCCCCTTTCGGACCAACAGCCATGGTCCCCACGTGAGAGATGAACCCAGGAAGGCTGGGAGCGGCTGCGCAATAAAGCTCTTTGCCGTCTTCAACGGCAAGCCAGATCGTGCAAAACATGTCTCCGGCTTGCGATTCAACCAACTTTGCAATATTCGCCAGAACTTCGGAAAGAGGAGAGCCTGAGAAAATCAATTTTTGCAAATTGAGGACGGACTCCGTCGAAAACAGTCCCGACTCAGCCTTCGACGCTGAGCCTGGCGATAAGACATCTGCGGTGGACTGTCCTGCTCGCTCCATGAATTGCCCTTCCTGGCGTCATTAGATTCAATTAGACCCTGTTTGGTTCCAATTCAGGAGGCACTTTGAGGGGCTTGCGTGCAAGTTTAACGCTTTTCTGGCCGCTTTCGCGAGAGGTCTGGGGTGGGTTTATCGTAGGCCGATTTGAGGGCCGTCAAGTCAGGCCAAGCCTCTCACTATTCGTAAATTTGCGGCAGGAGCATCACCCGCAAGCTAGGTTTGCACGACCTGCTTATAGCGGAAGCAGCTCACCAGGTGGTCGTTCACCAGGCCGGTGGCCTGCATGAGGGCGTAGACAATCGTTGGTCCGATGAAACGGAAGCCGCGCTTCTTTAGATCTTTGCTCAGCGCCGCGGCGAGCGGCGTCACGGCCGGAACTTGCCCGTGCTTTCGCCACTTGTTCTGGATTGGGGAGCCGCCTACGAACTGCCAAATGTATTTGTCGAACTTCCCGAACTCCTGCTGAACTTTCAGGAACGCCTGCGCATTTGTGATCGCGGCGGACACTTTCAGCCGATTGCGGATGATCCCCGGGTCGGCCAAGAGTTCGCGAGACTTCTTCGCGTCGAACCGCGCGACCTTTTTCGGATTAAAGCCCGCGTAAACTTTCTGGTAATGCTCGCGCTTCTGCAGAATCGTGTCCCAACTGAGGCCTGCCTGCGCGCCCTCAAGAATCAGAAACTCGAACCACCGGTGATCGTCGTGGACCGGCACGCCCCACTCTTCATCGTGGTAGGGAATGTTCAAGGCGTTGCTTGCCCAGTGGCACCGCATGAGTTCCCGCTTCGATTCAGACATCCCATCCTCCATCAAGATGAACCGCCAACGAATCGCCGCCACCGGAAATAGCAACGGCCCGCTGCAAAAGCGGGCCGTCCCTGGAACTAAATTTTCGCTAATCGCACGCTGGGAATTAACCGAGATGACGGTCGAGCGCTTTGGTGATCTGATCCTTGGGCACCGCGCCGACGATCTGCTCAACCACTTGGCCATCCTTGAAAACCAGCAGCGTAGGAATGCCGCGAATGCCATAGCGGGTGGAAGAGTTCATCGCCTCGTCCACGTTCAGCTTGGTCACCTTGAGCTTGCCGGCGTAGTCCTGGGCGATCTCCGCAACCGTAGGCGCCAGCATGTGGCAGGGGCGGCACCATTCCGCCCAAAAATCGACCATGACGGGCTGCGACTTGCTTGCAGTCAGCACTTCCGTATCGAAGTTTCCGTCATTCACCGTGAGAATATTATCAGCCATAAACTTTGTATCCTTTTTGGGCTGCTACTGGGCAGCCACTTTCCTGGTTAGTTAGATGCGGGAACTGTCGTTTGGTTTCGCGCCGCCCTGGCAGCCTCATATAGTTTCGCATATTCCGCCGCCGAGGTGTTCCAAGAAAAATCTTTCGCCATCCCGTTCATTTGAATACGCTTCCAGATGTCTTCGTCGGAGTAATAACGCAACGCCTGACGGATCGCATGCAAGAGCGCGCCGCCCGAATATTCCGAGAACTTGAATCCGGTGCCGGTGCCGTGCTCCAGATCGAACATTTCGATGGTGTCGTCGAGGCCGCCGGTTGCACGCACAATGGGCACCGTTCCGTAACGCAAGCTGTAAATCTGATTCAGGCCGCAAGGCTCATAGCGCGACGGCATCAGGAACATATCCGAGCCCGCTTCCACCAGATGCGCGAGGGCATTGTCGTAAGCAATCTTCACGCCGACGCGGCCCGGAAAATCGGTCGCCAGCGCGCGGAACAGCTCTTCGTAGCGGCGGTCCCCGGTTCCGAGGACAGCCAGCAAAACATCCTCCTGCATCAAGTCGCGAGCAATCGTAGCGATCAAATCGAAGCCCTTCTGGTCGGCGAATCGCGACACGATCCCGATGATTGGTTGGCCGGGATTATCGCGCACCAGTTGAAACTCCTCCGCCAGCTTTTCCTTGCAAGCTCTCTTCCCTTCCATATTTTTTGCGGAAAATTTCGCGGGAATCAGCGCGTCCCGCTCCGGGCTCCACGTGGAATAATCCACTCCGTTCAGAATTCCCACCAGACGGCTGGCGCGGGAACGAATTACCCCGTCCAATCCAAATCCAAATTCGGGAGTCTGAATTTCCTGGGCGTACCTGGGGCTGACCGTCGTCAGGAAATCCGAATAGATCAGTCCACCCTTCAGGAAATTGGCGTTCCCAAAAAATTCAATTCCACCGGGATGAAACAACGATTGAGGGATGCCCGCGCGCGGCAACGACTCCGGGGGAAACACACCGTGGTAGCCGATGTTGTGGATCGTGAAGACCACCGGAATATCCTTCACCACCGGGTCGTCGGCATAGGACGAGCGCAGCAGCGCGGGCACCATCGCTGTCTGCCAGTCATTGCAGTGAAAAACGTCCGGGGTCCAGATGTGCTTGGCCAACTCGATGGTTGCGCGGCAAAATTCGGTGAAGCGCTCGGCATTATCGGGGTAGTCCCGGCTTTTATCGCCATAGATGCCGTCGCGATCGAAATAGGGCGGATCATCCAGAAAAAAATAGCGGACGCCGCGGAGTACCGAGCCATTCTTGATCGCCGGAAAGCGGAGGCGAGTTCCCTGCGGGATGGTCATGCTGGGCATGACGACTGAGGCGGATTTCACCCCGCGATACCTAGGCAGGAACACGGCCACTTCATGGCCCAATTTCACCAGGGCGCGCGGCAATGCCTCGACGACGTCGGCCAGGCCGCCGGTCTTCGCGTAAGGCAATGCTTCGGAAGCTACAAAGAGAATGCGCATCAGTTTGGTTTCGTGCGAAATTCCTACGCTAACGGACACATCGCCCAGCGTCAACCTGAATCCGTACCCGGTTTTTGCCGAGTTTCTTATTTCTTCGATAAATGCAGTGGTGAGCGGCGCGTAAATAGGCACGTAGCCTGACACTACTGATAGACTGACGGATTACACGTTGATGACTAGACAAAAATTAGGACAACACTTCCTGACCGATGCCGGCTGGCGCGAAAAAATCGCGCGGGCGATTCACGTATCGGCTCACGGCATGGAAGGTGCCGCAAGTTCGGCTTCTCAAGATTACTGCTGGATTGAAATTGGTGCCGGACACGGGGAGATGACCGAGTACTTTGTCCGTACGGGCGTTCCCGTCTACGCGGTTGAACTCGACCCGTCTCTCCTCGGGCAACTGAAGCGCCTCGCAAAACAGCATTCCAATCTGAGTGTCGTTCCGGGGGATGCGCTCGAAATCGACCTTCCCGCACTTGCGGGCGGCAGGCGGATTCGCCTTTATGGCAATCTTCCCTACTACATCACTTCGCCGATCCTGCACCGCTTCTTTTCGTTCGCCGATCAGATCGACGAAATCAACATCGTCATCCAGTTGGAAGTGGCGCTGCGACTCGCCGCGGAACCCGGCAACACGGATTACGGCTATCTTTCCGTCGCCACCCAGTTTTACACGCGGCCGGAATTCGTATTCAAGCTGCCGTCCGGCGCGTTTAGTCCGCCTCCTGAGGTCGAATCAGCGCTGGTGACGCTGCGGCTTCCCGGCTCCGCAGCGCAATCCGGCGTGAACGGCGCGGAAGAGTTCCTGGATTTTGTGAAGACATGTTTCGCGCAGAAACGAAAAACGCTGGCGAATAATCTCCGCCATGCGGCAAAGCCGCAGCAGGTTCGCGAATTATTGAAGAACCTGCAACTGAGGGAAGACGCGCGCGCGGAACAACTCAGCGTAGCGCAATTCGCCGCCGTCTACCGCGCTATTTCTTCAGGGACTCCACCAGCCGGTCGGGATAGTCGGACATAATTCCGTCCACGCCCGCGGCCTCCAGCAAACGCATGTGCGCCGGTGAATTGATGGTCCAGCAAACCACCTGCAGGTCGCGCTTATGGGCTTCCTTCAGGAAATTCGGGGTCATCAGGTCGCCGCGGACTGCCAGTTGGCGCGCGCCGATTTCCAGGGCTTTCTCAAAAGGATTCTCAATTTGTCCGTCATGCAGCAGGCCGGTCATCAGGGTGGGCTCAAGTTTCCGCAAACCTGCCAGGATTGTCGAGTCAAACGAAATGATCACCACGCGCGGAATCTCACCGGACTCCCGAAGGTTGCTGATCAGCGCGTGTTCTCCTCCCCAGAATCCGTTGGGCTTCAGTTCAAGATAAAACACTACGTCGTGTTTCCGCGCGAACTCCAGAACCTCCACCAGCGTCGGCACGCGCTCACCGATAAATTCACTCGCAAACCAGGATCCCGCGTCCAGTTTGCGGACTTCCGCGAGCGTAATCTGGTGAACTTCGCCGCGGCCGCTGGTGGTACGGTCCAAGGTCGAGTCGTGAATAGCCACGAAATGCGCGTCTCGCGTCAAATGCAGGTCGGTTTCGATGAACGTGACGCCTTGCGAGACCGCGCGGCGAAACGCAGCCAGCGTATTTTCCGGTGCGTATCCAGAGGCGCCGCGATGCGCGATGGCCAACACTTAAAAGCGTCCTCCCGGGGCAATCGGGCGCAACGATAAGGAGAGCGCGATTCCCTGTTGTATGCTAACACCGACTGGAATCTCGCAGGGGTCTTACGGGCGCCGCGGGTGCGCGAATCGAAACAACCCACCAAGCGAGGAAACGCTTTTGCTAATCTGGATGATATGCGAAACGCAATGCGTTCGAACCTCGCCGGCCTTCTTGCCGTTGGCCTGGCGTTTGCTGCGACTTCCCTTCACGCCCAACATCCTCCCCCCGCGAAACCCGCCGGCGGCGAACCAAAAATCGAAGAAAGCCAACTCTCCGGCGAAATCCGCCATCAACTTCGGGTGCTTCCTTTTTATTCCGTCTTCGACTACATCACCTTTACTCTCGACGGCGGCAAAGTTACCCTCACGGGATTCGTCCTGCGCCCCACGCTGAAAGCCAACGCGGAAGCGGCCGTAAGAAGCCTCGAAGGAGTCTCGTCGGTGAATAATCATGTGGAGGTCCTTCCGAAATCGGCGGCCGACGACGATTCGCGCCGCGCCGTATACCGTGCCATCTTTGAAGATTCCATATTGCAGCGTTACGCGGCCTCTGAAGTTCCGGTGATCCACATTGTCCTCAGAAATGGAGAGGTCACTCTTGAGGGCATGATCGCGAGCGATGCTGAGAAGAATCTTGCGTCCACCCGCGCTTCCAGCGTGGCCGGTATCTCCAGCGTGAAAAACGACCTGGTGATCCGCCCCCAGGGCGCGCCTACGAACTAGCCAGCCGTTGCAATCTGTCGCAAAATACTAATGGAGCAAAAACTTGGCCCAATCCAGAGATCCGTATACCAATCAAGGAGACGGTCGCGACACTCCGGCGCGCCAGAAACTGGTGGCGCTGCGGGAAGCGCTGCTTCGTTTGCACAAGACGCTGCTGGACATGGAACGGCGGGACTACGAGAAGGCTCACGGCGTGGTGACCACCGGGGAACTTTTCCGACTTGTCGTGGACGACCCGCAATTTGCTTGGCTTCACAATATTTCCGAGTTTGTGGTGCGCATCGACGAAACCCTCTCGAGCGACGAATCTGTCACGGAAAAGGACGCGCATGTTCCCATTTCGCTGGCACGGAAACTTTTCGCTCCAACGGAAAACGGCGACGGTTTCCAGAAACAGTATTTCGAGGCCATTCAGCGCGACCCCGCCGTCGTGATGGAGCACGCCGAATTGGTCCGCCTGTTCAACAACGAACCCCCGGACGCAGAAGCGTAGGGCTGCTGTCCGCGCAAATAGGAATTCCACGCGATCTTTTATTCTCGACCTCGCCAAAAAGCCTGTGTTTGGCCTAAACTAGCGAAATCCGGCGGAACACATTGGTCTCCCGTGGACCCAAGGAGTCTCATGACGGGCAAAAACTTATTCTTGCATTGCCGCGCTGCCGCGGTGCGTCTCCTTTTTGTAAGTTTGGCTATTGTCTCCGCATTCGCACTCCCCATCGCCGCAAAAACGACTATCGATTTCGATCCAAGGATTGACTTTTCCAGATTTAGAACCTTTGCTTACATCGGGGGAGTGGAAAACCTAGTCGCGATTCAAATGAATCCCGACCTGATCAACATCCGCTTTCACCACATGGTGGCGCGCGAACTGGAGAAGAAAGGTCTGCATGAAGTGAATCCCGGACAGAATCCGGATCTGCTGGTGCGATATTGGGCCAATCCAGAAACGCAGGTGGATGTCGCGGTCATGGGCAACTGGGGACCTTACGGTCCCTACATCGGCAATGACTGGGCCTCCGTCTATAGCGCGGTGACCTCCTCCAGCCGCAATATGGGCACGCTCATCCTCGACATGATCGACCCCAAAGCGAAAGCGCTGGTCTGGCGCGTCTATCTGGTTCGCAAGATGAGCGATCCGGACAAGGACCCGAAGAAAGCCGAGGACGAATTCACCGAGAGCTTCAAGAGCTTTCCGCCTTCGGACAAGGACAAGGAAGCGAAACGCCAGGAGCGCGCAAGGGACATGCAATCGAAAAAGTCCATGTGAGCCGGATTCGTGCAATATCGGCCGAAATCGTGTAACTTGCGGCTCAAGAGCGAATCGTACCGGATGGCGGCGAAAACACAGGAGATCGGACATGGCCACACCTGCGCTGAATAAAGAGGACGCAGTTCGAGAGCGCTATGCGGAGGGCGCAAGGAAGAGCGAAGCGTCGCTGTGCTGCCCCGCCAACTATGATCCGGCTCTGCTGAAAGCCATTCCGGAGGAAGTACTCGCGATCGATTACGGTTGCGGCGACCCAACCCGATATGTTCATGCAGGCGACACGGTTCTCGACCTCGGGTCGGGATCCGGCAAGAATTGTTTTCTCGCTTGCCAGATTGCGGGACCCACAGGCCGGGTGATTGGCGTGGACATGACGGACGCAATGCTCGAAGTGGCGCAACGCAATGCGCCGGAAGTGGCGCGCCGGCTGGGCTACGCCAACGTGGAATTTCGCAAGGGAAAAATCCAAGATCTGCGGCTGAACATGGCGGACGTGGACGCCTGGTTGACGCATCATCCCGTACGCACGGCGGAAGATTTGGCGAAGCTGGAAAGCTTTATGACCGAAATGCGAGCCGCTCGGCCGCTGGTTGCCGATGATTCCGTGGATGTGGTGATTTCCAATTGCGTGCTGAACCTGGTTCGTCCCGAAGATAAGAAGCAACTGTTCACGGAGATTTTTCGCGTGCTCAAACGCGGAGGGCGCGCCGTGATTTCCGACATCGTCTCCGACGAAGACGTCCCCCTTCACCTGCAACAGAATGCCGAGCTGTGGAGCGGTTGCATCTCCGGCGCATTCCGCGAGGACCTGTTCCTGGGCGCATTTGAAAACGCCGGCTTCTATGGAATCGAAATTCTGGAGCGGCAGCAGGAACCGTGGCGGACAGTGGAGGGCATCGAATTTCGCAGCATGACCGTGGCCGCCTACAAGGGGAAACAGGGCGAATGCTGGGAACACAAGCAGGCGGTCATATATAAAGGACCGTTCCGCCAGGTGGTTGATGATGATGGGCATGTGCTGCGCCGGGGCATGCGGGTGGCTGTATGCCAAAAAACTTTTAACCTTTACTCCAAGGCACCTTACCGCGATTCGTTTGCGTTGGTTCCACCGCTTGTCCCGGTGTCGAAAGAAGACGCCAAGCCATTTCCTTGCACCAGCGGAACGCTGCTGCGGAACCCGCGAGAGACCAAGGGCGAAGACTATTCCCTCACTACCGAGGCACCGGCGGATTGCTGCTCCCCCGGTGACCGAAAGAGCGGGTGTTGCTGATGGCAGTTGCGAATTCGCCGTTTCCGATGTTGCCCCACGGCAATGACCACGCTGAAAGTTTCACGCAATTCCTGCGCGAAACCGGCGTGGCGGAATTGCTTCGTGCGGAAACGACCACGCTTCAAATCAATGTCGGCAAACTCTGCAATCAGGCCTGCCACCATTGCCACGTGGACGCGGGTCCCAAACGCACGGAAATCATGCCGGTGGAGGTCGCTCGCCGCGCGATGGAGTTGCTTGCCGCCAGCCCCAGCATCACCACTGTGGACATCACCGGCGGAGCCCCGGAGTTGAATCCGAATTTTCGTTGGCTCGTTGAAGAGTCGCAGCGCTTGGGCCGCCACGTGATCGACCGCTGCAACCTGACCGTGCTTCTGGAAGGCGGTCAAAACGACCTTGCCGAATTTCTCGCTGCGCGTCGCGCCGAAATTATCGCCAGCTTGCCCTGCTATACCGCGGAAAACGTAAACAAGCAGCGCGGCAAGGGCGTGTTTGAAAAAAGCATGGAAGCGCTGCGGAAATTGAACGGGCTGGGGTATGGGTTGCCGGGCTCGAAGCTGCAGCTCAACTTGGTTTATAACCCCGTCGGCGCGTCGCTGCCGCCGCCCCAGGCAAAGCTCGAAGCCGATTACAAGCAACACCTTCGTGAAGAGCATGGCATCGAGTTCCATCACTTGCTGACCATCACGAACATGCCGATTCACCGTTTCGAGGAAGACTTGCAGCGCCAGGGCAAACATGACGCCTACATGGAGCTTCTGAAGAACAATTTCAACCCCGCGACGATGCACGGCCTGATGTGCCGCTCGCTTGTGAGTATTGGCTACGACGGCAAGCTTTATGATTGCGATTTCAACCAGATGCTGGACATGGAATTGGAACAACACGAAAGTGCGGCTACAGTGTGGGACGTGAAAAGCTTTACTGGCTGGGCGGGGCGGCGGATCTCGACCGGAGGGCATTGTTTCGGTTGCACGGCTGGCGCTGGATCCAGCTGCACTGGGGCGCTCGCTTGACAGCGGGCGACCGACCTGAAGGTCGGCCACTACAGTTGGATCAATGCGCTTCCCTCATTTGCACCGGCGAGGCCACCAGCTTGTCGTAAACGATTTTCCCGTTTGAATCCAGGCGCCCGAAGGTGAGTACACCCGTCGGGCACATCTGCACGCACGCGGAGCAGCGCACGCACTCCGGATCTTCCATCGGCATGCCCTTGTTCGCGAAATTCATCACGTCGATTCCTTGATGGCACACCGAAGTGCAGACATTGCAGGAGATGCACTTCTTTTTTTCAGGAAAAATGCGGTATTTCGAAAATCGCGCATAGATATGCATCAGCGCCGCCAGCGGGCAGGCAAACCGGCACCACACGCGTCCGCTGAACCAGAAATACATGCACAAGCCGATGATCCCCGCGAGCCCTATATCCACGATGTGGTAATAATTCAGCTGAACACCCAGCAGCGCCCATTGACTCAGCAATCCCGAAAAGAGTTGAGCGCTAGTCCGCCCAATCGCCGAGTTCGGCGTCATCCAACTGACGAAGCGGAACGCCGCAATCAGCAGCGCTGCAAACAGAATCACCTGCCCCGTCATATTCAGCCGGTTCCAGAACGGCCCGTGCGGCATCTTTTCGCGGTGCGTGTCGCCCATGGTTTCCGCCAAGCCGCCGCACGAGCACACCCATCCGCAATACGCCCCCTTGCCCCACCGGTAGATAATCAACGGAATGATCACGAACGTCTGGAAAAAGGAAATCGCCAGCCACCACCACATCGGCTGCGACGTGAACACGTTCCAGACGAACAACGGCCACGCCAGCACGAACCCGAACGCCCGCCAGTATTCGCGTCCTTGTCCGTAATTTGCCGCGGGAAAAAGATTGTCCGCGATGGTTTTCATCACGCCTGAATCGAACCAGCCGTTGTGGCCCAAGAAGGGCAGCACAATGTAAGGAAGCAAAAATAGCGGAATAATTTGAAAGGCCATCAGCGAATACGTCTGGGTACGCACATAAGGCGTGTTGCGCCGGCGAATCCTTCGCAAGCCGAACGCGACAATCGCCAGTGTGTAGGCGAGCGAGTAATAAAATCCCGGCTCCGCCAGATCAATCGTGAGCGTGCCCAGCAGAGTCCGCGGATCGGCGGAGGCAGCTGCAATCGAGCCGCCCATGGCATGCAGCCAGCCCGGTACATTGAAGGGAAACCAAAGCCGCTGCTGAAAAACCTGGTTCAGGTGACTGCTCGCCTTCCAGATGTAAACAAAAGAACAGAAAGCAACGAACGCAAGAAAACTTACCAGCGCTTTCGCCGACCACTCGCCGCGAATCGGAATCCCCGAGCGCCGGAAGAAATCCAGCGGCGCTTCCCTTCCCAACATCGTGAAAACAAAGTCGTTTGGAATCGTTAACGTCTTGCCGGATGCGTCGCGCAGCACGGCGGTGGCCGGCTCAATCTTCTGCACCAAAGATTCCATCACCAGCCGCACGCAGCCAGGCGCCTTGTCTCCGCGCATGTAGGAACTCGCCGCCGTAGTCACCCGCTCCGAGGTGGGACGCTCCACCGCAACGCGCGCCGCCGGATCCTTCACCAGCATTTGCAGTTTCTCTACGTTCTCCGGCTTCGGCCGGGAAAACTCTTTCTTCCGGCAGCTGAGCGTTACCTTGCCGCCGCAAGCCGCAATGGCAATCGAAGTTTCCAGCGCCGTATCGCCGCCGCCGACGACCAGCACTTCCCTGCCGGCGAACTCCTTCGGATCAAAGAGGCGGTTGTAAACCTTATCGAGATCTTCGCCTGGGCATCCAAGCTTGCGGAAATTACCGCTTCGCCCGATGGCCACGATCACGCGATGCGCGCGCGTGGACTTTCCATCCGCGTGATGCAACACCGTCAAATTTCCCGAGCGTTCCAGCCGCTCGATTCGCGCGGCAACAGGCTCGATTCCCGCCGCCCGCTGCTGCGCCTCCATCTCCTCCAATAGCGCTTCCTTCACGGTCGCTTGAAAGATCAAGCCGCCGTCCAGCTTTAACTCCGTTGGGTAAGTGTAGATGGGCTTCGCTTTGGGGAAATTTACAACGGTGGAGAAGATTTGCGTCGCTTCATACACGGCAAAGCGAACTTGTGCCTTCCTAGCCTCGATCGCGGCGGAAACGCCACCGACACCGGCGCCGACAATGGCAATGTCCAATACATCCGGGTGCGATGTATCGCGCTTCTGAAATTCAGACTCTTTCAGGATGGCGCGCACCGCGTTCGTCGCCGTCTGCGACGAAAATTTCAACAGTGGGATTCCGGAGAGGTCTCCGACGATCCGCACTCCCGGCAGGTTGGTGATTCCGTTCTCGCCGGTAACGGGCAGTTTCTCGACTGCGCCCGCCGGCCAGCGCGTGTGCAGCCACCTGGTGTAAGCCGCAATGGGATTGTTCATGGTCACCCTACAACATCACGCTGGGCAGGCAAATTCAAGCCGTGCCACGGGTTTGATGCACCTATGGGAGTGGTTGGCTTCGAAAAAGTTTCGCAAGCAAAAAAAAGAATTAGCTGAAAGAGGCTTGTTCAGGCATCCTTTGGGAAGGCTCCTGCATTAAATATGGGTTCCGGGCATGCGGTCCTCGGGCAGACAACTCCGCAAATCATCGCTGAAGGCGGGCATTTTCAGATTCAGGATGGGAAAACCATGAGCGCTTGTACGCATTTGACCCACATTCACAAAGTGACGCCGCACACCAAAGGCTGCGAAGAGTGCCTGAAAATGGGCGACACATGGGTGCACCTGCGCCTATGCATGGAATGCGGCCACGTGGGCTGCTGCGATTCCTCCAAAAACAAGCACGCGACCAAGCATTTTCACCGTACCAAGCACCCGATTATGCGGTCGCTGGAGCCCGGTGAAACTTGGGGATGGTGCTTCGTCGACGAAATCGAACTCGAGTTTCCCTGATTCGACTTGAGGCGATCTGCGTCAGCGGCCGACCTTCAGTTTAGGCAGCGGGCTGGGAAGAAGGCTCCGCAAGAATCGATGCCAGTGTGGAAGTAAACCGGTCCGCATCCGCCGCCGTGAAACACAGCGGGGGGCGCAGCTTGATCACATTATGGTGCGGCCCATCGGTCCCCGCGAGGATGCCTTCTTCGCGCAGGCGATTGACCACATAGGAAGCCTGGCTTGTTGCCGGCACGCGTGTCTCGCGGTGGGTGACCAGATCAACTCCGACAAAAAGTCCCAAGCCGCGCACATCGCCTACCAGTGGAAATTTCACCTGCAGCTCCCGCAAATCGCGCATCCATTGGGTGCCGACCGTCAGCGCGTTTTGCTGGAGATTTTCGTCGCGCAAAACATCGAGCACCGCCAACCCTGCTGCGCAGGCCACGGGATTTCCGCCGAACGTACTGAAAAATTCCATGCCGTTTGCGAAGGAGGCCGCGATTTCGCGCGTGGTCACCACCGCCGCCAATGGAAACGCATTGCCCATCGGCTTCCCAAACACGGCGATGTCCGGCACAACTCCCTGCGTCCCAAATCCCCAAAAGTGCGTGCCCAGGCGCCCGAACCCCACCTGCACTTCATCCGCTATGCACACCGCGCCCGCTGCGCGCACAAGCTTATACACTTCCGCAAGATAGTTCGGCGGGAAGACGACCTGCCCTCCCACGCTGGGCAGCGTTTCTGCGAGATAAGCCGCAACGCCCCGCCCGTTCTTTTTGCAATCGCTCAGAATTTCGCCAACGTGCGCCGCGTACCTTTTTCCAAGCTCCGGTTCGCCCCGCCGGTACAAGCCGCGATAATCATCCGCAATCGGCGCCACATGCACCCACGGCTTGCGGCCGCGTCCTCCCGGGCCGTCAAATTTGTACGGGCTGATATCGATGAGCGTGGAGGTATGTCCGTGATACGCGTGCTCGAGCACGATAATGTCTTCGCGCCCGGTATGCGTCCGCGCCAGGCGGATCGCCAGTTCATTGGCCTCGGTGCCGGAGTTCACGAAGTAACACACATGCAGCGGATCGGGCAGCAGCGCCGTCAAGCGTTCGGCATACTTCAGGATGTTGTCGTGGAGATAACGGGTGTTGGTATTCAGCAGCGCCACCTGCTCCTGAATCGCGCGCACCACCCTGGGATGCGAGTGCCCCACAAGTGGGACATTGTTATAGACATCCAGGTACGCGCGGCCTGTCTCGTCGTATAAATGCTGCATCGAGCCGCGAACAATCTTCAGCGGCTTCTCATATGACAGCGAAAGATTGCTCCCCAGCAATCGCTTGCGCGCCGCCAGCGATTCCTCGAACGTGAGTTCTTTCTTCGTGGCTGAGCCCGCTCCCTTGGAGTGATTCCGGCCGATGATCGGGGCCACCTTGGCGGCAATCGCGCGGAAATATTCCTGTGCCGCGTGCGGCTCGATCGCTTCCAGGCGTTCCAGGGCCGCCCAAGCCGGCGCTTCGGACGCCGTCACGTAGGGATCATCCGGCACCAGCGACTTGCGGTGCGCTGAGTTCACTACGCTGACCGCAAGCCGCGCCGCCGCCAGTGAGAAGAAAGCCGCAATCTCTTCGTCGGTCAGCGGCAGGACATTGTGATAGCCCGCAAGCACGGCGCCCGCCGCCGCCAACGCATCATCTTTGCCCAGCATGGCGTAAGCCGCCGCAATCGCCGGATCCGCCACCAGCAACCCCTCGTGCATGTCGCCGAAATCGATCACGGAAACCACGCGCTGCACCTTTGGATCCACAAGGGCATTGTGATCGTTGGCATCGCCGTAAATCACGCTTTGCCGGAGCAACGGAAATCGCGGCACGGCCTCCTCTTGAAACAAATTGAGAAACTTCTTGGCCAGCGCCCGTCGATCCGGATCGGCGATGTGTCCAAGATAGTCGCGGGCCCAGTTGGAGCGCGAAAGATCCCACTTTAAAAACCGCTGTGCGCCCGGGTGCGAGAAATCCTTCAGGGCGGAATCGATTTCTCCCATCAATCGGCCGAGTGACTCAAGAAGTTCCGAGGTATGCGGCTTGGTTTCCGCCAGGGTCGTCCCCGGCAGATAGGACAGCAACCATTCGAGGCGCGAAGTGCCGTCTTCCAGCCCGATGCGGCTGTAAAGTTCGCCCTTGGAGTTGGGAATCACACGAGGCAAAGCCAGATGCGGCGCACGCTCGGCCAAGTGTGTGAACGCGCGGCATTGCATGTCCACGAACGAGACTTCGCGCGCCGGGTGCATCAGTTTCAGAACGAACTCGCGCGAGTCGCCGGCCCGCAGATGAAAATTATCGTCGTACTCGCCAGGCAGCACACGAATCTCAGCCGTGAGGCCGTACACTTCCCTTGCAACACGCGCAGCCACACCGGTGGTCAGCGGCGCGGCGACCCTCGCTTCTGGCATCATGCCCAAAATTGTAATGGCACCGCGCCGCGTGGGCAAATCCGCGGGATCCATTCGGGCCAGATTGATAGAGCGCGATCGCGAAAACTCCGAAATTGGCCCGCCGGGCTTCCCTACTCAGTCGCAACGGGAAATGATAGAATCACAATTACTGAACGCCGCGACGCCCAGCGGATTCCCAGGCCAAGCAAGCACCTGCGCGGCATCGCATTAATTCTTTCAAACTCAATAAAAATGGGGGGAGTAATGAATCAGAAATGGGCAGCACTCGGATTAGCGACACTGCTTGGACTGGCCACGGGCTGCAACAAAGGCGACACTTCGACAAATCCTTCCACTGATGGCACTCAACAAGGCGCAGGCCAATCTGCCTCTTCGCAGCAGCCGGCCCCTGCTCCTGAACCACCCAAGCCAATCGTGGTTCCAGCAGGGACTCCAATCACCGTGGTTTTGACGAGCACCATCAGTTCGAGAGTGGCCAAGCCTGGCGACGAGTTCGAAGCCACGGTGGCAGAGCCGGTGGTTGTGGAAGGGCGCTCTGCCATTCCCAAAGGCGCGCACGCTACGGGCACGGTGACGGACGCCAAGAAACAAGGCACGTTCAAAGGTGAAGCGGTTCTGGCGGTCCGTTTGACGCGGGTTGAAATTCGCGGCAATGGCTACACGATCTCGACGGACACTTACGGCGGCACGCAAAAGGGCAAGGGCAAACGCACCGCAGTCGTCACCGGCGGAGGCGCGGCGGTCGGCGCACTCATCGGGGGCCTTGCGGGCGGCGGCAAAGGCGCGGCGATTGGCGCTGGTGTCGGCGCGGGAGGCGGTCTCGCGGCATCCGGTGCGACCGGCGGGAAGAACGTGGAATTTCCCTCGGAGTCTTCCATCACCTTCAAATTGAAGGACCCCGTCACCATCGAACGCTAGTCAACTTCCTTCGCAAAACCAAAAAAGGCCTCCGAACCACTTGGTCCGGAGGCCTTTTGATTTTCAGGGAACCGCAATTGCCATTTCCTTTCCAACTCAGGCTGGGGAGGCTTGCTGATCATGGTTTTTCGGGCACGCCCGAAGAGCAAATGGAATCATGAGCAGGGCGCAGCCCATCGGGAGTATGAATCCAAATCGAAGCGAATGCGTTTGCGAGGCAACGACACCCACCAGCCACGGAATCAGAGAACTTCCAATCCCCGCCGCCCCAAAAAAGAGCGCCGCCAGCCACGTGGCATCGTCCTTGAAAATCGCAGCCAGCCAAGTGACGTAGATCGGATACTGGGGCGCACAGCCGAAACCCGCCAGCAACGCGCCGGCGTGGAGCAGGCCGGGCGTATGTGCGAAGGCCACAAGTGCGACACCAACGGTCGCGAGTACCAAACCAGCCACACACAGCGTCAACTGGGAAAAGCGTTTCAGGGCAACGGGAGCGAGGAAGCGCCCAAGCAGCAGGAATCCATAGAAAAAGGCGGGCGCGGGGGCCAGCTTCCCGGTCGCAAACCCGATCATTCGTTTTTCGTCGAGCGCGACCCAGCCGCCCACGGATATTGCAACTCCGACGTAGAGACAGAACAGCAAAGCCAGCGAAACCCACGGGGAGGGCTGCAATTTGGAGCGCCACACCGCGAACGATCGCTTTGGCCGGCTTTCTGAGGACGCAACCGGCTCGGCTTTCTGCACGAAATGCACCGCGGCAAGCCCAAGAAACCCAACAGTGAGCGCAACTGCCAGGGCGCGCAAGCTCAGATGCCCGAGGAAATATGCGACAAGGAAGGGGCTGGAAACGGCGCCGATCCCCCACGAAAAATTCAGTAAACTCACCGCGGCCGCGACGTTTGCTGACGGCAAGTACGTCGCCCGCAGATTGATCGATGGATTCGTCAGCCCGTAACCCAGCCCGTAAATCGCCACGAACACCGTCGAAAAAAACCAGGGGCCGAGCCCCAGGCAGGCGAATCCCAGCGCAAAACATAAGTAGCCCGCGCTGATCACTTTCGAAAATCCCATCCTGGGCAACAGCCAACTGGTCACAAGCGTGCCCAGAAAGCTGCCGAAATATTGCGTGGAGAAAAACAGGCCGGCCTGCTCGTCGGTTAGATTCCAGTGGTGCGTGAAAAAAGGCAGGACCGGGCCGAGCATCGTCATGCTGACGCCGATCAACACGAAGCCCAGATGAAGATAGGCCCATTCCAGGCGTGCGTCCCGGATGGCGGAATTTGGCGCGGGAACGGCAAGAGTTTGTTCGGACATTTCAGGTATGAGTGTCGAGTGTCCCATACCCTGCCTGATTCGAACAAGCGAATCGCCGGTGGTATGCAGGAACGCGCTTACGTTTCCCTAATGTGGGACTCATCCTTTTCTTAGGGTGTTCATCTAACCTATGAAGAGCATCCGGAGAGAAGCATGTCCGACTTAATTTTTGCGATTTGCACTTTGGCCTTTTTCGTTTTGAGCATCCTCTATCTGCGCGGCTGCGAGCGCCTGAAATAAACAGGTGAATCCATGATAGGAAACGTCTTACTGATCGCGATATCGCTCTTGTTGTGCGGCTATCTGCTTTATGCCCTTTTGAAACCGGAGAAATTCTAATTATGACCGGCAACGGTTGGTTCCAGATTTTCCTGTTCTTTGGCGCTGTCGTGCTGCTGACCAAGCCATTGGGAATTTTTCTGTATCGCGTATACGAACGCAAACCCACTTTCCTCGATCCCGTCTTGCGCCCCATCGAACGCCTGATCTACCGCGTGTGCGGCATCGACGACACGAAGGAGACGGACTGGAAAGACTATGGCATCTCCATGCTCCTCTTCAGCGGGGTTTCGCTGATACTTCTCTACCTGATCGAGCGCACGCAACAGTGGCTCCCGCTGAATCCGCAGAAACTGGCGAATCTCTCGCCCGACCTTGCGTGGAACACAGCCGTCTCTTTCACCACAAACACAAATTGGCAATCGTACGTGCCCGAATCCACCATGAGTTACTTCACGCAGATGGCGGGGTTGGCCTATCACAACTTCACATCCGCCGCCGTCGGGATGGCGTTGGCGATCGCGGTGATCCGCGGCGTTGCCCGTAAAGAATCGAAGACCATCGGCAATTTCTGGGTGGACTGCACGCGAAGCCTGCTGTGGATTCTGCTGCCGCTTTGTATCATCCTGGCCTTGGCGCTCGTTTCACAGGGCGTGGTGCAGAATCTTCTCCCATATACGCAGGCAAGTCTCGTCGAACCACAAACAGTCGAGAAGCAGGCCCCTGACGGCACGAAATCGCAGGATACCGTCACCACGCAGGTGATCGCCCTGGGACCCGTCGCATCCCAGGAAGCGATCAAGATGCTGGGCACCAACGGCGGTGGATTCTTCAACGCCAACAGCGCGCATCCCTTCGAAAATCCCACTCCGCTCAGCAACCTTCTCGAAATGCTGATGATCTTCGCCATCCCGTCAGCCCTCACATACACGCTTGGCCGCATGACCGGCTCCGCGAAGCATGGTTGGGCCGTCTGGAGCGCAATGGCTGCTCTATTCCTTGCAGGCGTTCTGGTGGCCTACGCGGTCGAATCGCGCGGCAACCCGATGCTGAAGGGCGTCAACACTGTCGCATCCGAAACGCAGCCGGGCGGAAACATGGAAGGCAAGGAAGTGCGATTCGGCATCGCAAATTCCGCGCTGTTCACGACAGTGACCACGGACGCGAGCTGCGGCGCCGTCAACAACGCCCACGATTCGCTCACGCCGATCGGGGGCATGATTCCGCTGATCAACATTATGCTCGGCGAAATCGTGTTCGGCGGGGTAGGCTCCGGACTTTACGGCATGATCGTTTTCGTAATCCTCTCCGTATTCATCGCCGGGCTGATGGTCGGGCGCACGCCGGAATATCTTGGCAAGAAGATCGAAGCGTTTGATGTGAAGATGGCTGTCCTCTCGATACTGGTCTCATCGTTGACGATCCTGATCTTCTCCGCCATTTCGATAGTCACAAAAGCGGGGCTGGCGGGCATCAGCAATCCGGGCCCGCACGGCCTCTCGCAAATTCTGTACGCGTATACCTCCGGGACCGGTAACAACGGCTCCGCCTTCGCCGGCATAAACGCCAACACACTGTGGTACAACTCTACGCTTGCTATCGCTATGCTTCTCGGCCGGTTCTTCTCCGTGATTCCCATTCTCGCCGTCGCCGGCAATCTCGCCGCCAAAAAACATGTCCCCGAATCGCTCGGCACTTTTCCCGTTACCGGGCTGCTTTTCACCGTTCTTCTTATTTCCGTGATTGTCATCGTCGGCGCGTTGACTTTCTTCCCGGCCCTCAGCCTCGGGCCGATTCTCGAGCACCTGCTGATGAACGCGGGAAAGGCATTTTGAGGACCCCATGACCCCGAATCCCCAGGCAAAAAGCACTTCGTTCGGCGACCGTAAAATTCTGCGCAACGCCATCATTGACTCTTTCTGGAAGCTGGATCCCCGCTTGATGGTCAAGAACCCGGTGATGTTCGTAGTCGAAGTCGGAGCGGTAATCACCCTCGTCGTCCTCGTCTCCAATCTGGTTCAGCATCACGGCGACTTCCGGTTCGGATTGCAGATCACGCTCTGGCTGTGGTTCACAGTCCTCTTTGCCAACTTCGCCGAAGCCATGGCCGAAGGCCGCGGCAAAGCCCAGGCGGAAACTTTGCGCAAGGCTCGCGCCGAAACCGAAGCGCGCAAATTGCGTGATGATGGAACAACGGAGTTGCTGCCCAGCTCAAAACTTCGTTCCGGCGATGTCGTCGTGGTTGCCGCCTGCGAATTTATTCCCGGCGACGGTGAAGTGATTGAAGGCGTGGCCTCCGTGGACGAGTCCGCAATCACCGGCGAATCCGCGCCGGTCATTCGCGAGTCTGGCGGCGACCGCTCCGCGGTCACTGGCGGCACGCGCGTCCTCTCCGACGAAATAAAGGTGCGCATCACGTCGAACCCCGGCGAGACTTTCCTGGACCGCATGATCAGCCTCGTCGAAGGCGCGTCTCGGCAGAAAACCCCTAATGAAATTGCCCTGAATATTCTTCTCGCCGGGCTGACCATTATTTTTCTTCTTGCTGTCGTCACCCTGCAGCCCTTCGCGATCTATTCCGGCGCGCCGCAAAGCGTCTTTGCACTCATTTCGCTGCTCGTCTGTCTAATCCCCACAACCATCGGCGGGCTTCTCTCTGCGATTGGCATCGCGGGAATGGACCGCCTGATCCAGCGCAACGTAATTGCAATGTCGGGACGCGCTGTGGAAGCCGCCGGGGACGTGGACGTTCTGCTCCTCGACAAAACCGGCACGATCACTCTGGGCAATCGCGAAGCAACGGCGTTTCACGCCGCGCCGGGCATCACTGATGCGGACCTTGCCAGCGCGGCGCAACTCGCTTCCTTCGCCGATGAAACTCCCGAGGGGCGCTCCATCGTGGTGCTCGCCAAGGAAAAATACGGTCTGCGTGGGCGGGAACTTGCTCCTCACAATCCCGTCTTTATTCCCTTCTCCGCGCAAACTCGGATGTCCGGCGTGGACATGGACGGCCGTGAAATCCGCAAAGGCGCTCCGGAAGCCATCAAGCGCTACATTGCAGAAAAAGGGCAGCAGGTTCCTCCGGAAGTGCAGGAGCATGTCGCTCGGATCGCAAATTCCGGTGGCACTCCTCTTCTCGTCGCCGCAAATCACCGTGTCTACGGCACCATCGAACTCACGGACATCGTCAAAGGCGGCATCCGCGAACGCTTCGATCACCTTCGCGCCATGGGCATCCGCACCATGATGATCACCGGAGACAATCCGCTGACAGCCGCTGCGATCGCGCGCCAAGCCGGCGTGGACGATTTTCTCGCCGAGGCCAAGCCAGAAGACAAAATGGCGCTGATCCGCAACGAACAAGCCAAGGGAAAACTTGTCGCCATGACGGGCGACGGCACCAACGACGCACCCGCGCTGGCGCAGGCCGATGTCGGCGTCGCGATGAACACGGGCACGCAAGCCGCCAAGGAAGCCGGCAACATGGTGGACCTGGACTCCAATCCAACCAAGCTGATCGAAATTGTCGAGATTGGAAAACAGTTGCTGATTACGCGAGGCGCTCTCACCACATTCTCCGTCGCCAACGACGTCGCCAAGTATTTCGCGATCATCCCGGCGATGTTTGCCGGCACGTTCCCGCTGCTCGGCACGCTCAACGTGATGAAGCTGCGCACGCCGGAATCCGCGATTCTCTCAGCGGTCATCTTCAATGCGTTGATTATTATCGGGCTGATTCCGCTCGCGCTGCGCGGCGTGCGCTATCGTCCGCTTGGCGCGGCCGCGCTGTTGCGGAGGAATATGTTCATCTACGGACTGGGCGGCGTGATCGCCCCATTTTTGGGCATCAAGCTGATTGATATTCTTATTTCATGGCTGCGGCTGGCGTAGGGGATATATGAGAAAAGAACTGATTGTTGCCTTGCGGTTCACTCTAGTTACCACCGTATTTTTCGGATTGCTCTATCCACTGGGCGTGACGGGGCTGAGCAAAATGATCTTTCCAAAGCAGGCAGCCGGAAGCCTCATCGAGAAAAATGGCCACATCGTCGGCTCAAGCTTGATCGGCCAGTCTTTCACCTCTGAGAAATATTTTCATTCGCGCCCATCCTTTGCCGGAAATGGATACGACGCCGGTGCGTCCAGCGCGTCAAATCTCGCACCGACCAATCAAGGGTTGATCGACCGCGTCAAATCCGATGTCGCCAAGCTCCAGCAGGAAAATCCTGGTGTGGCCATACCTGCCGACCTTGTCACCTCATCCGGTTCCGGCTTGGATCCCGAAATTTCACCTGCCGCGGCGGACTTCCAGATTCCCCGCGTCGCCAAAGCGCGCGGGTTGAGTGTGGAGTCCGTGAAGGCGCTCGTCGCGCGTCACACGCAGGGCAGAACCTGGGGAATCTTCGGCGAGCCGCGCGTAAACGTGCTTGAATTGAATTTGGATATCGATACCCAAAGGTAGGAGTCCCTTCTGATTGGGCGATTAAGATCAGTCTCCAAAAGCGGTGGCTTGGCCACCGCACTCAAAGGTAAGAGCGGACGGCCTCAGAAGGCCGTCCCTACACGAGAAAAAGTTCACCCAACGGCCTTCCTGTTCTACTTGGAGCCCTTCCCCGAACTCTTCGCCGGCTTCGGCGGCTGAAACCTGTAGCCCACCCAGGGCTCCGTCAAAATAAATTTCGGCTCCGCTGGATCTTTCTCAATCTTTTTTCGCAATTGGTTGATCACCACGCGCAAATTCTCCGTCTCTTCCCCGTATTCCGGCCCCCAAACCGCTTGCAGCAGCCGCCGGTGGGAGACGGGTTTCCCCTGTTGCGCGATCAGGTGTTTCAGCACTTCAAACTCCTTGGGCGCGAGGTGAACCTCTTCTCCCAAAGCGGTCACGCGCCGGGATTCGAAATCCACCGAAAGGTCCCTGGATTGAAAAGGAGGAATCGCTTCAGACGTGGAATGCCTGCGCAGCGAGGCGCGTACCCTGGCCAGCAATTCCTCAATCCCAAACGGTTTGGTGACGTAGTCATCCGCGCCCGCATCCAGCGCCACAACTTTGTCGCGCTCGCCATTGCGCACGGTCAGCATGATAATCGGGGCCGCCGTGAAGCTCCGCAATTCCCTGCACGTTTCGATACCGGAAATGCCGGGCAAATTCACGTCCAGCAGGATCAGATCGGGCTTTGTCTTCCGCGCCAACTCCACGGCTTCTTCTCCGCTCGCTGCTTCCACGAGCTCATATCCGCGAAACGTCAATGTTGAGCGGAGCACCCGCCGGATCTGCGGTTCGTCGTCCACCACCAGGATGCTCGCGGAATTCATCGGTTCTCGCTCCGGACAGCCACCGGCAAGGTAAACGAAAACACCGATCCCGAATTCAGTTGGCTGGTCACCGAAATCGAACCTTTATGCGCGGTCACGATTGCCTTGGCAATCGGCAAGCCCATCCCGGTGCCGCGCACCTGATAACGCTGGTCCTTGCCTCGGTAAAATTTGTCGAAAATCAAGCCCTGCTCGAATGGATCGATGCCAGGGCCGCGATCCGCAACGCTCACCGTCACCATTTCACCGTTCGCCTCCGCCGTGATAGTGATTGGATGTTCCTTCTTGGAATAGAGATTCGCGTTGTCCACCAGTTGCACCAGAATATCTTTCGCCAATTCCAAATCCGCGCGCACCAACGGCAAATCTTCGCCCGCGTTTACTATGACTCTTCGATCCCCGAGCGCCTTTCTCAGATGGCTCAGAGCCGCGTCCACTAGCGTGGAAATCGCCACCGGCTGCAAGTGGAGTTCGAACTCGCCGGATTCGAGCTTCGCCATCTCGGCAGCTTCTTCCACCAGGTGGTTCAGCCGGTCGCATTCCTCATTTACGATTGTCAGCAGCTCCTTCTGCTGCTGCGAGTCTCTTCCGGCAGACGCGAGCAGGTCTGTGGTGGCCGCCTTGATGGCGGTAAGCGGCGTGCGGAAATCGTGGGCGATCGAATCGAGCAGGGCGGACTTCAGCCGTTCTCCCTGGCGCTCCGCCTCCGTTTCGCCCAGTTGCTCTACTGCCCGCGCGCGCTCCATCGCGATGGCGACCAAGGAGCCGATGGCGTCGAGCGTTTGCCGCGAAAGCACCGCTCCCGAGATGCCCAGGCTCCCAATTGGTTTAACGCCAAGCCGCACAGGGACGAAGTGCAAGGGCTGCATCGGATCGGAAGTCGTTTCGTCGAGCACGTACGCCTTCTTCATCTTCTCTTCGTCAATCTGCGCCGCGCCGTATCCCGAACGATAAAACTTGTCCTTCTGCGGCACGAAGAGTTCCGCCGCGCCCGCCTCAAAGCAGTCCACGATGTGATTTGGAATGGCATTCATCAATTGTATGACGTTGCCTTCGCCCAGCAGCTTCTCGCTGAAGGCATACAACCGCTCCACTTCCCGCCGGCGGTTATGCGCCGCATCCGCTTCGAGGCGAATCCGCGCCGAAAGTTGGCTGCCCATGATGGAGGTGATCAGGAAAGCGCCCAGCGCCACCCAGTTCTGCGGATCCGCAATCGTAAATGTTCCGATCGGCGGCAGGAAATAAAAATTGAACAGCAGCATCGCGGTGATCGACATAAATACCGACACCACCATGCCCCACACCGCGGAAACTGCTAAAATTGCCAATAGAAACGAAAGCGCAACCGTCGTCTGGTTTACGTGGAGAAATCGCGTATATCCGTAGGTAATGGAGATCAAGAGGACCGCGGCGACAGCGAATCCGATTCCGCGCCCCGCAACGAATCGCGTCATGCTCTTATTGTAACCCGGGACGATTTCGAAGACTGGAGAACAACTCAACTTGCCCAAGAAGCCCGAAGAGTGGCTTGAACTCGCCTCTCCCTCGCCCAACGCCAGGGGCATTTTCAAACTCTTTCTTGGTTACGCTCCCGGCGTCGGCAAAACCTACAGCATGCTCAGCGAGGCCATCCGCCGCAAAGGCCGCGGCGAAGACGTCGTAATCGGCATCATCGAAACTCACGGCCGCAAGGGAATTCAGGAGCTTGCCGTGCAGCTTGAGGCCGTTCCCCGGAAGAAAATCGATTACAAGGGCACTCCGTTTGAAGAAATGGACATCGACGCCATCCTGGCACGCCAGCCAGGCGTCGTTCTTGTCGACGAGCTCGCCCACACAAACATCCCCGGCAGCCGCCACCGCAAGCGCTACGAGGACGTGCAGGAACTTCTCTCCGCAAAGATCAGCGTGGTTTCCACCCTCAACATCCAGCACATCGAAAGCATCGCTCCCACCGTTCGCGCCATCACCGGCGTGACCGTTCGCGAAACCGTTCCCGATTGGGTGCCGCTCAGCGCCAGCGAAACCGTGATGGTGGACCTGACGCCCGAGGCGCTCGTCAATCGCATGCGGCGGGGCGACGTCTACGGCAAGGAAAAGGTGGAGCAGTCTCTGAAGAATTTTTTCCGCCGCGGGAATCTCATCGCGCTCCGCGAACTCGCGCTGCGCCAGGTCGCCGAGCAGGTGGACCGCAGCCTTGAAACGTACATGGACGCGAAGCAAATCCGCGAGAACTGGGGCGTCCGAGAACGCATCGCCGTCTGTGTTTCCGGCAGCGCCTCCGGTCAATATCTGGTCGCCAGGGGCGCGCGCATGGCGCGTCGCATGGATGCGGAGCTTTACGTGGTTCACGTGATGCGCGAATTCGCTACCCGCGAAGAAAATCCCAAAATCCTGGAAGCCAATTTACGCTTCGCGGAAAATCTTGGCGCGCTGGTTGTGCGCCTGAAAGGACGCAGCGTAGCCGACGCAATCGCCGACTTCGTCCGTTCCAAACACATCACCCAGGTGATTTTCGGGCGCGCCCTGGTCCGCGATTGGAAAAAGTTTCTTTACCTAAGCGTGGTGCATCGCTTCTTGCGCGAGTCGCCGGCAGTGGACATCCACATCGTCACCCAGGAGCCCGAAGTCGACTGACGGGCGGCTCCGATCCCCTCCCGAGCACGCAATTCCTGGATCCGAGGTACGGGAATCGCGCGCAAAAATCTTGCACATTTTTCCACAGAGAAGCCACTTACCAGTTAGGCGTCGACGGCCTAGAATGGCCGCGGTTCATATTCCTTGGGAGGCTTTCGATGCTGTTTGCCACCGTGTCTCGCGGCAGGAAACTCGGAACCCGCCTGCTCCCCCACCGCTTTAAGGACGATCGCTACCACGTCCGTCTTGGCAAGCAGGGCCCCTACATTCCCATCACCGACTATCGAGACATCCCTTCCTATCTCGCCAACGGCTATTCCCTGGAGATGAGCAACAAAGCCGAGAAATACAATCCCACTCTCATCCGCCCCGAATCCATCCGCGGCTGGAGCAAAAACTTCTAGTCACCCTGGGAACGCCATTCTCCAGAATGGCGTTCCATCTCGGTGCCCCAATGAAAACATAGAAGGGCGCCCGAACGTCCGCGCTTTGGCAGGCGTCGGATCCTCAACAATCTGGATTTATCCAAAACGTTGGTGGAAAGGCCCTGTCTTGAGCATTCCTCTAGAAATGGTTGGGACACGGAACGTGCCTCAACTTTAGTTTCGAAGGTGGGGCATCAGGCGCCCTGTCTCTCGCAAAACTCGTTGCACGGTGGGGCGACCACAAAAAAAGAATTACCTGTAGTTCTCGTTTCCCGGGCTAGCAATGTACCTGCAGCTTACGGAGCGTGAGGAGTCCGATTGGGAGCAGTCCCGCCAGGAGCAACGCAAACGTCGCAGGTTCCGGGACGGTAGTGCCACCACCTCCGGTGCCACCTGTTCCCCCGGTGCCACCAGTTCCACCTGTACCGCCAGTGCCCCCGTTCAAACCGCTAACGCTGGCCGCGCACGTGTCGGAGATGGTGTTGTCGCCGGCAAAGGTCACGTCACCAGTTGACGCCAGGAGCCTACCGCAACTATCTGTTACGCCGGTGGTAGTGATGCTTGTGCCCGCGAGAACATTTCCTAACATCACGCCAGAGAGGGCCGCGGAGCTGCCGATATCCCAATAGACGCCAGCGTTGGTGGCGTCAAGTCCAGACGCGAACCCAACTACCCCCGAGGAGGTTAGGGAACTCCCGATGAAAACCCAGCTTGGATTGCTGACGCCAAGAGTGTTTGTGAGAGTGAGAGTCCCCGTCAAATCAGCCGCCCCAATATTATAGACACCCGGATTGAGACTAACTCCATTCAGGTTACTCTGCGCGGTACCGACGGACGCCAAGCCTCCTAAAACAGTCAGCGCATTGGTGAGTCCCGCCTGAGCCGCCAGCGCGGTCGCGTCACCGGCGTGCTGCGTACCAGTTAGGGTGAAGGTCGAAGGGCTAGCTATGGTGATCGAAGCGGCTGGGGAGACACCCACATTCCCTGTAATGGTGTCGTTGCCCGTTGCGAAGCTTACCACCGGCGTGCCACCCAGGACCGCAAAAGGACTCAAATCAGGTCCAAGGACGTCGTCGGCACTAGCATTGGGCACCAGTAGAAAAAGAATTAACGCGAGAAACGAGAAAGAAATCAGAAGAATCTTCATATGGCCACCTTGCTGGGTAGGTTCGCCACAATCGCTCCGCGCGTGGGACAGTCCATCAGGAGCGCAATGAGGCAAGCAAATCTTACAAAATGCCAAACATGGCGTCTGTACACTATGGAACATGTATTGTCTTGAACTACATCTTTGTGCCCGCTGCCCGGACCTTTCGAATGTGAAGGCTTGGAGCGGCGATTGATCCGCGCGGAGACGCGATTTTTCGGATCTACGAATTTTCAAAAGGCGAATTCTGGATCTGCTCGTAAAAATTGCTCCGCTTGTAGTTGCGGATGAAGTGGGAGCAGATATCCTCGTTGCAAGTGCCTTCTGCCGATTGAGTCTTGCTCTCAAAACCGCCAAGAAATGCCCTGGCAATATCTTGTTTGAAGTTGACGCGCGGGAACTGCGCGACGACCTTATTGCGCAAGTCTTCGGGGAATTTCTCGTATCCGATGCCGAGCACATCAAGACCGACGCCATTAAATAACAGCTCGACTTCCAACTGCTTGTACTGCGCGATGCCGGGAGTCGTATGCAGAGAGATGGCGTCCCAGGCTGTCTGGATTCGCGTTTCCGGCACGCCATGATGTTCGAGGAACTGGCGCACGGCATTCGCACTGTCCACTTCAAAGCGATCCGCCGCGCTGCTGAACTTCTTCAACAAGCCCAGATCATGGAATGCTGCGCAGACAAACAGAAGCTCTACATCGAATTTTTCCCCTGTCTGCCTGCCAAGCTCGTTGGCCCAGAAGAAGACCCGGTGAGAGTGGTTGAAAAGCAGAGGCGTGCTGAACTCCCGGAGAAGACCGGTAGCCTCGCGGGTCAATTGCGTGTCCGGGACTCCACTCTCCACTCGTTGAAACTTGGGCGCCGGTGTGGGCACGGGCAGAACTACCTTGGGCCGCCGAAACGTCGGACCCGCCTGCACAGACTGCCCAGCGGAGGCCGTATTCAACTTACCGCCGGCCGCAACGGCCCCAACCCCGGCCGAAGCATTGTCTAAACGTCCATTCATCTCTTCCCCCTAAGCGATAACGGTCGACATGCCTACGATGACTTTTCTTCGCTCCGTGGTCACAACTTTTTCATAATTTATCGTTGTGAAGCGGATACGCAGGATTGCGCACCGAAAGACACACAACCAACGTCATTCGAGACGGCACCCTTTGGGGCAAAGATCGCTCCCCCAGTAAGAAAAAGAATCAGGATAACCAGGATGGAATGCGGAGGGACGAGGTATTCCAGAAACGCCTGGTGTGGCGTCTACCAGACAGGTATCGCTCGTCGTTATTGCGCCGCTAGAAGGTCGTGAAGCTGCTTAATGGGCTGGTGACTCCGTCGCTCTTCCCAGAGGAGTCCGCCGATTCAACCTTGCTCGTTGCTATCACTATCACAAGTCGCGCAGCCGTCGGGTGTAGGACGTGGCGTAGGACGGAGAGCGAAATAGCAGAACAGGATCATCGGTGGGGGCGATGCCGTCAGCCATCACCAGAGGATCGTAGTTGATCTTGTAGCTTCCCGCTTCGGCCGATGGAGTCGCCGATGTGATCGTAAGCGTACCCGCCTTGATTTCCTTGCGGGTCTTCGGCCATAGAATTGTCGGATTCGTCTCCGGATCGCCCGGCTCTCCGATTGTGAGGATCATATCCCAAAGCACCGGCCCGTTCTTGGTGCGCTCGCTGAGCGCTCTTTCGAGAAAGTCGCGAGGCGCCGACTGCAACTCTGCATTGGACAACTGCTTCTCTCCGTCCCGCGGAACGAAGCGGAATTTCACCAGCGTGGTCTCTCCCTTTCTGTTGATGAATCGGAAGGTGTGAATCCCATAGTAGGCGCAGTTGGCATAGCTCGGCGGAGGATTGTTATCCGACAAGAATTTCGCCTGCCCGTCATTGTCCCGGTGTGAGGCCTTGAACGCCTCGAATTTCTCCGGATCCGGCTTGCCCGTTGCCGGATCCACCGTGAGAGCGATGAACTTATCGAGGAAAGTTTGCGGCATCGCGGCAAAGAACATCGGCGTGTGAATCATCGTCATATGATGCAGACCACCGTCGGCCATCCGGAACTGGAGTGCCATGCCACGAGGACTCTTCTCAGCGTCGGAAGCCTCGGGATCTCCGCCCGCGAGAGAGAAGCGCGCGACCACCTCCAGTGCCTTTCCCGAAAAAAGCTGGGAACGCGAATAGGTGGAGGCTTCGGGACTACCAACGAAAGAACCCAGTGCGCCTACCCCTTTGGTGTGGTTCCGGCGCTGACCACGCTGTACTCCATAGGCCCCTTCGAGGGCATCGATTACTTTATCTGCAGTGGCTTCAGTTTGCTTCTCATCCGCTTTCATGTCGTGCGACTGGGCAAGCGCTTCGGACGCACCGGAAGAGCCTGACGACAATATGGGCGCGATTCCTCCAGCCAGTGCGAAACGCCCAGCCTCCACGAGCAGTTCCCTTCGATTCTTCTTGGGCATGCCTGACTCCTTTCATTCCACGGTCAATACCCCCGTCACCGAAAAACCAAGGCCGCGTAAGTGCGCCGCTACTGCGTGGTAAAGGTTTTTATCGGGCTGGTGACTCCGTCGCTCTTGCCGCTAGCATCCAGCGACTCGAGGGTGTAATAGGTCGTCTTCGGCGGGAACTCGTACTGACCTGCCCCCCGCGTCCGCAGGGGGCAGGTCAAAGGGTGTCGCAAAGCCCAGGAAATTAGACATACGAATCTTCTTCCTAAGCGTGCGTCACAGACAAATGCACTTTGGGTCAGGGTCGCAGTCTACAGTCAGGCTTCGGAGTTTCTTTGGGAGATATAGCTCCAAAGAGCCCATCTGTCTCGCCGTTGATCCCGTCAGTGAAATAGAGGGTATCAGGACTCCCATTGTTTCCTCCGACCCCGAACGCGAGTGTCCACAGGCCACCCGGGTGGTTGTTGCCAATGTCGATGGGAAGCGTCCCGCGAAACTTACCGCTAGCAGGGTCGAAAACGTTGATCTCGCTATGCAGATAGCTGAAGTTGCCGATCAACAGATCACTGCCAAACCGGCCGAAACTGGGCGGTGCCAAGGTTATACCCCAAGGCGCAGCAAATCGAAGGCCGCCGTCCAGCTCTTTGATGAAGTTGCCGCTTTCATCAAAAATCGCCACGGCCCCTGCACCCAACGGGGCACTGGTCTGGGCGGCGTGTCCCGCGGGCGCATAGGTCACGTAAACGTCGCCGCTGATGTCCGCCACGTTGAAGGGAACAAGGCCAGCTGGCAGGCAAGGGTCCACAAATGCGCCGGAGGCGAGGCTTACTGGGGCGAACGCGCTGTCGAAGACGTCGACGCTGCCGGTTCCTCCACCATTGGCGGCGTAAAGTTGCGTTTGTGCGCCGTTAGTCGCTAACCCCGTGTACAGGGCCCCGGGGGTCGTGACCTGGATAAAGGCTGTCGTGCCAGCGTCCCAGGCCGAAATGGTTCCGTTCAAATTGGCGAAGATGAAATGTGCTGGACCACCGTCACCGCCATTTTTCACGAGGAAAGAGGAAGCATTGGAGTTGCTGGCTTGACCAGTGGGTCCTTGAGGTCCCTGGGCTGTTGTCGGGATTAGAACGAAGCCAACTGGCGGGTTAATGTTCACCTTGCTGACATTCGTCGCGTCCGTAACGGCATAGAGGGTAGTCGTGTTTTTCGCCTGGTTCGAGACCCAGAAAGGGCTCGTGGGGCTGTGCGAAACGCCCCAGGGGTTGACAAGTTCGGAGTCGGTGATCGCGGCCAGTCCAGGGATGTCCGAAACCAGATTGGTTTGGACAAATTCATGTTCATGGCCTTCCTGTTCACGGCCGCCGTCAGAACGAGCAGTCATGGTCACCATTACTACAAAAGCCGAGCCCAATAAGAGACGACCCAACCATCGTGAATTCATCGGATTCTCCTTTCCGTAAGCGTTTTTCTGAACTAAGAGGTCTCCAAGCGTCCGAACTGAACGCCTGGATGTATAAGCTCTCCCCGCTACGAGGTGGTGAAACTTTTTACCGGGCTGGTGACTCCATCGCTCTTGCCAGCGGAGTCCACCGACTCTACCTTGTAGTAGAAGGTCGTTTTAGGTGGGAGTTCATACAGGTTTACGCGGAACACCGTCTCCGAATGGGTAGGGTTCAATCGGATTGGATTTTTGGCCGTTTGGTTCAGGTCTTTTGGATTCGTGCCATAGTGCACAACGCCATAGTGAACGGGCACTCCACCGGGATTGTTTACCGTCCATCGGATAACCGTCAAATACCCGCCCACCAGCGGGACCTCTGGCCCCTGGATGATCTGAACGTGCTCAGCTCTCGCAGTCGTTGGACTTTCTTGAGCGAGCAGGTTGCCACTCAAGACCAAAATCGACAATGTCAGAAGCACCTTTTTCATGGTCGCACCTCAAAGAGAATTAGCCCCGGATGATTAAAAACGGAGCAACCGTCATTCGTGATATCTGGCTCCGGCCCGTCCGCCCGCATCTGAGTTTTTGCGAGACGGACAAGCCGGAGAAGAGACGTTATTGCTTTTGAGCGTTCGCCGTTTACTGCCTTGGTCTACGGAATCGGCGGGCTCGGGACAGGGGGAACGTCGCAGATGGCGGCTGCGCAGGGCGGCAGTGGCGGAGTCGGGATAAGTTCGCCATTCCCTTGTGTCGACGGCGAACAATTGGGATCTGTTGCGGGATTGCACGTCATGCAAGCACCCGTAAATGTATCGCTATTGGGGTAAGGGCTCGTGTAGCCGTCGGAAAGCGTCTGGAGGAAGGCTACGATTTGGTTCTCCTCCGTATCCGACAAGCCGAGCATGCCCGTCGTCGTGTCGAGATTGTTCGGGACCTCTTTCATCGGCCAGCAGGTCACCCTCTCAATCGTTCCGGGGGGGCAGTGTCCGGAAGTGACCGGGTAGGCAAAGCTGGTGTCGCGCGTGTTGTAGAAATGTACGAGCTGCTTGAGGCTCTTGATGTAGCCGTTGTGAAAGAACCCTTTCTGGAAATAAGGCTGCCCCGTGCCGGCTTCGGTGGTCGGGCACTGCGGCGGTGTCGCGGCCACATTGCGAGTCGTGGCGACCTGGAATTGGCCGTCAACCATTGGCGCAAATTGTATCCAGTTCCGGTTTGGGTTTGGGCCGGAGCCGAAACCACTTCGCAGGAAAGTTCCCATTCCCAAATCTCTGTAACCAAAACCGTAAGGATTCCCAATAAACCCAAAGGAATCCGGCGTGGTCTGGTAATAGAAAGCATCCCTGGGATTCAGCGGCAGACCTTCATTAGCCGAGCCGAAGCAAGTGAACACAGGGGGGTTCGCCGTCGCGGTCGTGCTGGTGTCCACCTGACCTGGGTTCAGGGTTGTGCCTCTTCCGTCGACGTGGCACGAGTTGCAATTGCCTTTGCCGTTGAACAGCTGGAACCCGGCCAACTCGTCCGCAGTCATCGTGTAGTTGCCCTTCAGGGAGGCGTCGAATTTCGACGTGAAATTGCTGACCTGCACGGACTGTTCATAAGCGTCAATTGACGCTCCCCAATGGTCATATACCGTGTTTGCCTCTGTGCGCTCTTCCGGTTTCAGCTTGATTGGCTCGGGGTCTCCGCCGAACACCGCAGCCCCTCCTGGAGTTTCGCAGATCTCCTCCGTGTTCTGTGGAAACTTGATATCGAGCGAGTCTGTGCCCCACATCAGTTCGAACAGGGGACGGTATACAGCCTGCGAAAGCCGAAAGGCCACGCAAGCAGTGTCAGGAAAGCCCATTTCTTGAGTATCAACGGGAGGACCTTGTGCCTGTTCGGCGTCGGGATTCCGTAGCCTGTATCCCGTCGCGCGTGAATCCCAGAAATTCCCGCCAAAGAATAATTGCTGTTCTGCGTTGTATTGCAGCACGGGGTAGAACGGTGCATACGTGTGTCGCTGCGGCGTACGCTTTCCGGCCCGGTAGTGAGCCGTTCCGGGATAGGCGATCATCGTAAGGTTCACTGACGGGATCGGTCCGCTCCAGCCGGCGTACGGCATATGGCAAGACGTGCAAGCCTGGTTTCTGCCGGGCGACATGTTCTTGTCGAAAAGCATAAGCTCTCCGAGCGTTTCGATGGATTCAGTTCCCGTGCCCTGAAGAATGGGCGGATTTGGGCCCGGGCGCACCCCCAATCGTGTCGGTAGCGGTAAGGAGTGCCACCTTTGGATCGCCCTACCCTCGATGACGTCGATCTCCCGCAGAACTCGCGCTATCTCTGAATCCAAATCGGCCGGGAGAATCCCCGACGGATATGGGTTGTAAAGAGGGGGCGGAGTGTCGCGATCACCCTTCTTTTTTCCGTTGTTCGCGTTCTGAGCGGAGGAGAGAGGTGCGGAGAGTAGAATCGCGGCAATTGCAGCACAGCACAAAACAAGGATAGCCATCAGTCGTCTTTCTCTCATGTAGAACCCCTTTCGTGACGTGGTGTCAGGAGGGACCTGGCAGGGGGGCTCTATTGATAGGCACATGATTCCATGCGTTCGGGGCTGCAAACCCAGGTTCACGTCTCCGGGCAAGCCGCAAACCGTTCCTGCAAATTAACTCAATCCCCGAACATACCAATCCAGGCGCAATGGGTTATGTGTCCACTCCTCGAATATCCCCCGTGACCTCGGCTGCTTTTTCGAGCACAATTCGGCCCACTTTCTCCGGACTGAAAATGCACGGCTTACTCTGTCGAAATCCATCCCCCTTTGCGAAAACTCGCAACCGTTTCAATATTTCGGCACGCGATCGTAGCCCGTGTTCGCGGTCATCAGTGAAGACCTGAGTATCTAACCTTCTTGGCGAGTTTTGGGCGGGTGAGCCAGAGAATTTTCGCTATCTGTTGCGCCTGGCAACAGATGGGGCGCATGTCACCTGGGTACTAGTCTTGTGGGGTAAGGGATCTGCTTCTCTTCTCTCGTCGAGTACTGATTGAAAATTGACCGGCGCGGAAATTCTGCGTTGCTAGCTGCGGCCGCTTTTCATCGCTGTCTCACCCGCACCGTAGCCAACCGCCTTCTGCATCCCTTTTCCGAGACCCTCGACGTAAAACTCCACCTCATCGCCAGGTTTCAGATACTGCGGTGGCTTCATTCCCAGCGCCACGCCTTCGGGAGTCCCCGTCGAAATTACGTCGCCGGGCAATAGGGTCATAAATTCGCTCAAATAGCTTATGATTTTCGGCAAGCCAAAAATCAGGTCGGAAGTGTTGGAGTTCTGGCGCACCACACCGTTCACGCTGAGCCCCAGCGCCAGCTTGTGCGGGTCCCGAATTTCATCGGGCGTCGCAAGAAATGGGCCAAGCGGCGCAAACGTGTCGCAACTCTTCCCTTTCACCCACTGCCCGCCGCGCTCCATTTGAAAAGCCCGCTCGCTGTAATCGTTCATCAGGCAGTAGCCGGCCACGTGCCCCATCGCATCGGCCTCCGAAATATACGAGGCCCGCTTTCCGATAACCAGCGCCAGCTCCACTTCCCAATCCATCTTCTGCGACTGTTTGGGAATCACCACGTCATCGAAAGCCCCGCACAACGCAGACGGCGCCTTCATAAAAATCACCGGCTCCCTGGGAACTTCCTTGCCGGTCTCCGCCGCGTGCCGCGCATAATTCAGCCCAATGCACACAATCTTCGAAGGCCGCGCAACGCAAGCTCCCCAGCGTGCATTTTCCGGAACCACGGGGCACTTTTCTTCGTTCGCCCGAAACCATTGCGCCAATTTTTCCGGACCGTTCTTGGCAAAAAACCCGTCGTCAAAATCCTCCACGTGCTCGCTTACATCCTTTCGTGCTCCCGCCGAACCAATCACTGCCGGCTTCTCCCGCCCCATCTCCCCAAATCGGCAAAGTTTCATCTTGAATCGCTCGCATTCCCGTTCAATGTTGGAATAAGTTCGCTGTTGCAGGCTTTATGATACAAAAGCGCACACGAAATCACTATCGGCACACTCCAAGCATAGAAATATCCCGCAGGCCGGTTCTGGACTCTTGAGCAAGCAAGGCTAAGGATTGATTAACTTATTCGACATGTTGAGATACCCGTTCGTTTCCAAGCTTGATGAGTTACGCTACCCTGAGAGTCAGTGGCCTCTCTGCAGTAAGTTTTCAATCCCTCTCTAATCACCGCCTTGGGTATTTTCGTTCGTTAATAGCGATCAACTCGGAGCAGCAATCCCCCTTCCCCCGAATCGATCTCAGAAAAAAGTAAGGCGGCTGAACCCATGAGCGAGGGGTGTCTATTCCGTTCTTCCACATGATGGAAATCACTTTTTTTGAGCAGCCGACCAGGGCCCCGAGCGGCACTTCGATTGGGGGCAACCGGCAATTGCTGCCTGATTGCCCCGTCTGGAGCGTAGTCGAGAGCGTGTTCCGATCGGCGGCGCATGAAAAATTCAGAACTGCAAGCAAGCAGAAGAGAGCAGAAATGAGGTGCAGGAGTGAACGTGCGCCGTGTAGAAGTTGAAACTTTTGGATTGCAGCCGGAATCGAAGCGAACCGTAAGGGCATCCGGGCCCAAATCGCGCAATTCCGGAATCCACAAGATATGGAAGCGCATGTGTGCCCTTTTGCTGTCGGTCCTGTGGCTGGCGAGCACGGGCAAGGGGCAAGAGAAACCGAACGATCTTTCGAACAAGAGCCTCGAAGACCTGATGAACATTGAGGTCACTTCCGTCTCAAGAAAAGAACAGAAAATATCGCAGGTGGCCGCCGCCATTTTTGTAATCACTCCGGAAGACATCCGGCGCTCCGGTGCGACGACCATTCCGGATCTGCTGCGTATGGTTCCCGGTTTGGACGTCGCCCAGATCAACGCCAGCAACTGGGCCATCTCCGCCCGAGGCTTCAATTTGCAGTTCGCTGATAAGTTGCTCGTTTTAATCGACGGCCGTGCCGTCTACACCCCGCTCTTTGGCGGCGTTTATTGGGACGTCCAAAACGTCCCGCTGGAGGACAGCAATATGGCGGGAAATTCAGAGATTCCACCTATCGCATCTTCACGACCTATCAAAACGATTCCCAGTTCCCTGACCTGAGCGGGCAGGACGGATTTGATGACCGCCATTTTTTGCATGGAGGCTTTCGGACCGATACGAATCTTTCCAAGAAGGATTCGCTGACGACATTAGGAGATATTTATACGGGAGAAGACGGCGGCACGATCGTTCATGCCTCCTTCTTTCCAATCGAAAATACCAACGTACAGAGGCTTGCCATCCTTTCGGGCGGCGACATCCTGGCGCGCTGGACGCATACTTTCTCGTCCCGCTGCGATACCACTCTCCAATTCTATTTCGACAGATACACACGCGACGGCGAGGAAGCAAACGAGTCCCGCAATACCATTGATTTCGATTTCCAGAACCACATTAGCCTGGGTGCGCGTCACGACCTGATTTGGGGCGCCGGCTATCGCCATACCTCCGATAAAACCGCCGGCACGATTGACCAGGACTTTATTCCGGCCGATAAAGCGGGAGAACTCTTCAACGTGTTTATCCAGGATCAAATCGCGCTGAAGCCAGACCGAGTCTCTCTCTACCTCGGGACAAAACTGGAGAACAACTATTTCAGCGGCTTCGATCCTGAACCGAGCGTCCGCTTGGCTTGGACTCCCAGCCCCCGCCGCACCTTTTGGGGCGCAATCTCTCGCGCCAGCCGCACACCCACACGCCGCGATATCGGTCTGAGCGCAGTGGAAGCCGCCTTGCCAGGACCCGCAGCGGTTCTTTTACAGGGCAATCCAAACTTTGGATCGGAGCACGTCATCGCCTACGAGGCGGGTTATCGGACGCAAGTGTCGAGCCGCCTCTCTTTTGACGTGGCCGTCTTTCTCAACGATTACACATCGATCGAGAGCGTCGAGCATCTTCCGTCGTTCTTCGACCCGAACTTTAACCCGCCGCTGGTTGTTCACCCGCAGACGTTTGCCAACAAAATGCACGGCACCACGGAGGGCGTGGAGGCCTTTGCCAAATGGAAGCTCACCGATCGATGGACGCTCAATCCCGGCTATTCCTTCCTGGAAATGCATCTTCATCTGGATGCCGATAGCCTGGATACCTTCAGCGTAGCGGATGCCCAGGGCTCGAATCCCGTCCATCAGGCCCAACTACTCTCTCATCTTGAACTTTCCAAAAACATCTCGTGGGACGCCAACGCCTATTTTGTCGGACGGTTGCCCGCGCAATTTGTCGCTTCTTATACGCGGTTGGATTCGCAGCTGACCTGGCGCCTTGCGGAGCGCGTGGAATTGAACATTGTGGGCCAAAACCTGGTTCAGGACCACCATGCGGAATTCAACGACCAGTTGCAGAGCGTCAATTCCTCGCTTGTCAAGCGTAGCGCGTACGCCAAGTTGACCTGGCATTTCTGATCGTGGAGCCAATGTTCGTGAAAGATCCAATCAGGCCCGCACGCAGTTCCCGGCGCAGCAGATGCACCGGAAGCGGACCTGGAACCACGCGCCATGCCGCCATTGGTGCCGTGCTTCTTGCGGTATTGCTGGTTGCGGGTGCGCTTCGGCCGCAAGAACCTCCCTCGGTGGAATATCAGGTGAAAGCCGCGTTTCTTTACAATTTTGCGCGATTCATCGAATGGCCCCCGGACGCTTTTCCAAGTGAGAAGTCTCCGATTACCTTTTGCGTTTACGGACCCGATCCGTTTGGCAACTCGCTGGACGACGTCATCCGGGGGAAAAGCGTCAACAATCGCGAATTTCTGGCGCGCCGCCCCAGGGATTATCCGGAGCTTAGGACGTGCCAACTGGTATTCGTCAGCGAGAAGGAAGACAAACACCTCGGGGAGATCTTGAGCAGTGTGAAGGGCTCGAGTGTCCTGCTGGTTGGGGAGAGCCAGGATTTTGCCGAGCGCGGGGGCACGGTGCAGTTCTTTCTTGAAAATAACAAGCTGCGCTTCGCCGTAAATGTGGACGCCGCCAAAAGGGCCCGGCTGCAGATCAGTTCCAAGCTGCTGGCCCTCGCCAAAATAGTTGCAGACAGCGGCCACGTAAAAGGAAACTGACATGCGCGTATTCCAGGACTTATCCATCCGCTACAAGCTGCAAGGGATTGTGGTCGCCGCGTGCGGCGTGGCCCTGGTGGTCGCATCGGCGGCCTTCACGCTCTACGACCGGGCCACGTTTCTCCAAACCAAGTCCTATGACCTGACGGCTACCGCGAAAATGCTGGGCTCCAACAGCACCGCCGCGCTTACATTCCACGATGCTAGCTCGGCGCGGGAAATCCTGAGCGCCTTGCAAGCCCGGCCGCACATTACGAGAGCTTGCATTTACGACTCCGCGGGGAACGCATTTGCCATCTATAACCGTTACCCGGGGCAGGAAAACTTCACTCCTCCGCACATTGAGGAAAATGGCAGCAGGATCGCCGGGGGACACATGCTTGTGTTTCAGCGTGTCCTGCTGAATGGCGAACCCGTCGGCAACATCTATCTCGAAGCAGACTTGACGGACTTGCGCGACCGCTCGATGCGGTTTTTGTTCATCGATTTCGTGGTGTTGTTGGGCTCGCTGTTTGTGGCCCTGCTGCTGTCGCACCGGCTACACCGCGTCATATCAACTCCGATCCAGGAATTGGCCGAGACCGCATCCATGGTCTCCGTCCGCGAAAATTATTCCATCCGGGCGAAGAAAAGTTATCAGGACGAAATCGGCACTTTGTTCGACCAGTTCAACGGCATGCTGGAGCGCATCCAGTTGCGGGACGCGGCCATTCAGAAGGCGCACGACGAACTGGAAATAAGAGTCGAAGAGCGGACCTCCTTTCTGAATGCCTTGATCGAGTACAGCCCGCTGGCGATTCTTGTCCTGGATCCGGAGCAAAAGATTCAGCTGTGCAATCCCGCGTTCGAGAGCCTCTTCCAATTCACACGCAAGGACGTGCTCGGGAAATCCCTGGACGGAATTCTGGCTGAAGACGGAATGATGACGGAAATCCGCGACATTCTGCGGGAGGCCCGCGCAACGCCCGTGCATCGCGTCACGCGCCGTATGCGCAAGGATCGGACACTCGTCGACGTGGATGTGCACACGGTCGGGCTGGTGGTTGGCGGCATGCCGGCGGGTACCCTTTCCATCTATCAGGACATTTCCGTGCGCAAACGCGCGGAGCAGGCCATGCTGGAAGCAAAAGACGCGGCCGAAGCCTCCAGCCGCGCCAAAAGCGAGTTCCTGGCCAACATGAGCCATGAAATCCGCACCCCCATGAACGGAATCATGGGCATGACGGAATTGGTGCTGGACACAAAACTGGATGCGGACCAGCGCGAGTATCTGAACCTGGCGAAAACCTCCGCCGACTCTTTGCTCACGTTGATTAATGACATTCTGGACTTTTCCAAAATCGAGGCTGGCAAGCTGGAGATCGACGCAGTCGCCTTCAATCTTGGCGACGTCATCGGCGACACGCTGAAAGCCCTGAGCATCCGCGCTAGCCAGAAGGGACTGGAACTCGTCTACGAGGTGCAGCCGGACGCCCCGGAGGCGCTGGTGGGAGATCCGGGGAGGTTGCGGCAGATCCTTGTGAACCTGGTTGGCAACGCGATCAAATTCACTAAGCAGGGAGAGGTGATCGTTCAGGTCGCGGCGGAGCAGTGCACGGAAAATGACGCGCAACTGCATTTCACGGTTACAGACACGGGAATCGGAATTCCCGCCGAAAAACAAGCGGCGATCTTCGAGGCTTTCACGCAAGCCGACGGCTCCATGAGCCGAACCTACGGCGGCACGGGATTGGGCTTGACCATTTCGACGAGATTGGTCGCGCTGATGAAGGGGCGCATCTGGGTGGAAAGCGAACCTGGCAAGGGCAGCCGCTTCCATTTCACCGCGCACTTTGAAGTGCAGAAGCCGAATGCGCGAATCGTCGAACCCAGGGACAAGGGGGTCTTGCGAGATATGCGCGTGCTAATCGTCGACGACAACGCGACGAACCGCAAAATTTTGTCAAGAATCCTGCTGGGCTGGGGCGCCCAGCCGACTTCCGCGGAAAGCGGAGCGCAGGCCATCGAGTTTATGCGCGAGTTTCAGCGACTTGGAAAAAGCTTCCCTCTGATACTTCTCGACGCGCAAATGCCAGAGATGGATGGATTTGCCCTGGCCGAGTCCATCAAACGAAAGCCGGAATGGGGGGCGGCCACGATTATGATGCTGAGCTCCGCCGGACAGCGCGGCGACGCCAAACGGTGCCGCGAAATCGGCGTGGCCGCTTATTTAACGAAACCCGTTGGGCAGGATGAGCTTTTGCGAGCAATTCTGACCGCGTTGGGCGGGCGGGCGGCGCCGGAAACTCCGTCCGCAGTGGTCACTCGCCATTTGCTGCGCGAAAAGAGCCATCAGTTGCGGATTCTGCTGGCGGAAGACAATGCTGTAAACCAAAAGTTAGCAGTGCGCCTGCTGGAGAAGCGCGGGCACGCGGTTACCGTGGCCTGGAATGGCAAGGAGGTGGTGGCCGCGTTTCAAAAGCACACGTTTGATCTGGTGCTCATGGACGTTCAAATGCCAGAGATGGATGGATTCGAAGCCACCGCCGCGATCCGCGAGGCAGAAAAACTGTCCGGCAACCACTTGCCGGTGGTTGCCATGACTGCGCATGCGATGGTCGGCGACCGCGAACGGTGCCTGGCCGCCGGGATGGACGACTACCTCACCAAACCCATCCGCCCCCAAGAATTGCATGACATGCTGACGAAGTATTCCCCCGGCGCCTCCGCGGAAACTCCCCAACCGTCTCGTTCAATATGATCGTGTCGGCTGTGAGCTACTGGATGGCGATGGGAGATGAGAGGAAGACCGATAGTCTTGGAAACTATTGAAAAAGTGGTGCGCCCTGGGTGATTCGAACACCCGACCTTCTGGTTCGTAGCCAGACGCTCTATCCAGCTGAGCTAAGGGCGCAACGTGATAAACAACTGGTACAAAAATTGTAGCATACGAATCCGAGAGACTCTACCCGGGTGGAGAGGCTTTCATGAAGCTCCGGCTATGTTCTTCCGCGCCACGCCAGAGCAGCAGCACCAGCGCCACGATGGTCACAATCTCAAACCCCGCCAGCGCCCACTGATACCCGAACCGCTCGCGCAGCGCATACTCGATCGTATTCGTCGGCGCGGCAAACAATATTCCCAACTGGTACGCCATACCCGGCATCAACCCGCGCGCTGCGTCCGCCGCCAGCTCGTTCAGGTGCACGGGAATCACGCCCCACGCGCCCTGCACGCCCATCTGCATGAACACGCTCGCGACGATCAGCACCGGCACGCTGCCGCCAAACGCCCAGAACGGCATCACCAGCAGGCACAGCGCCAGCGCCGCCAGCATGCCCTTGCGCCGCCCCAGCGATTGCGACAACGATCCGAAAATGATCGCCCCAATTACCGCGCCGACGTTGTAAATCATGGCCATATTCGCCACGCTCGACGGCGCCACCTTGTGAATCTCTTTCAGGAAGTCCGGATACAAATCCTGGGTGCCGTGCGAAAGAAACATCATGAACACCATCAGCACCACAAGGTACAGAAACCGTTTGTAATTCGCGGCTACCACGCGCAGGACGTCGCCCATGCTCCCCGCGCGATGCTGTTGCCAGGCTTCCGATTCCGGCACTTTGGCGCGAATGTACAAAGCCAACAGCGCCGGCAGCGCGCCCAGCCAGAACATCGGCCGCCAGCCCCACGCGGGCAGCACAAATCGCGCCGCCATCGCCGCCAGCAAATAACCGATCGAATAGCCGCTCTGCAAAATACCGCTTAAAATGCCGCGCCAGCGGGTCGGCGCCGCTTCCATCGCCAGCGAAGCGCCAACGCCCCATTCGCCGCCCATACCGATGCCAAACAGCGCGCGAAGAATCAGAAACACGGTGTAATTGGGCGCGAACCCGCAAGCCAGCTCGATAATCGAAAAATAAATCACGTTGGCCATCAGGGGGATGCGGCGGCCAAAGCGATCCGCGAGCAGCCCAAAAATGAAGGCGCCGACGGGCCGCAGGGCCAGCGTGGCCGTTGTCGTGAAGACGATGGCTTTTTTGGAAACGCCGAAATGGTGCGAAAGCGTGTCGTAAAGAAACACGATCACGAAAAAATCGAAGGCATCGAGCGTCCAGCCGAGAAACCCGGCCAGCAGAGCGTGGTGCCTGCCTTTTGTCGGCGAGGAATCGGTCATTTCAGGAAATTTTCCATTCCGCGGGCTTCGGCATCAGGCGATACAATGCCACACCACTTACAGCGGACACCAGCCCCAAAAATAATCCCGGACGCATCCGACCGAAGCACAACTGTCCAATGCTGAAGAGCGCCGTGTAAACGAAAATGCATCCAATCAGCCAACTCAACAGATTCGTTCCCAGATCGCGCGTCGCTTCCCCCATGCCGCTGGCGCCCGCCACCGGCCCCCATCCGCGCACATCGGGGCGCACCTTGCGATAAAACGCCACCAGTGTTTGCTCGGGCTCCGCGGGAGTGAGCAGCGTAACCGCAAGCCACACCAGCGTGGTTATGCCGGTCGTACACAACGTCGTCTTCGCGAATATGACCGGATCGGATCCTTCAAACGGCGCAGGCCGTCCCACAAGGCTCATCCATAACGCGTGACTGTGCAGAGCCAACGTTGTTACCAGCGCCGCGGCCATCGCCGAAATCTCGCTCCAGGCGTTCACCCTCCACCAATACCAGCGCAGCAAATACACGCCGCCGGTCCCCGCGCCAAGTTCCAGCACAATCTTCCAGCCCTCGCTGACCGATTGCAGTTGCATGGATACCCACGCCGCCGCAATCACCAGGAAAATTGTGGCCAGCCGCGATGTGTTCACATAATGCCTTTCGCTGGCATCTTTCTTCACGAAGCGCCTGTAGAAATCCTCCACCAGATAAGAACTACCCCAGTTCAGCTGTGTTGCCACCGTGGACATGAACGCGGCCATGAACCCGGCGAGCAAAATTCCAAGCAGTGCGTGCGGTGTGTGTTGCGTGGCCACCAGCATGTATCCGCGCTCAGGTTGCGCCAGTCCCGGGTAGAGCACAACTGCCGCGAGCGCGGTAAGAATCCACGGCCAGGGCCGCAGCGCGTAGTGGGCAAGATTGAACCACAGCACCGAGAGCAAACCGTGCCGCTCATCACGTGCGCTGAAAATCCGCTGCGCAATATAGCCGCCGCCTCCCGGTTCCGCGCCCGGATACCAGAACGCCCACCACTGCACTGCCAAATGAACAACGAATGTGATGACCGGCAAGGTCCAAAGCGCTTCGCTCGTCAGGCCGCGCGAAAAATCGGGCAACAAACCCGTGATGTCGCTGGCATGCGGGCCGACCAAGCTGCGTTTCGCCGCCAATTTCTCCAGCAGTTGCGGCATCCCGCCAACCGCGTGCACGCCATACCAGGCCACGGCAATCACGATCGCCATCTTCAGCACGAATTGAAACAAGTCCGTCCACAGCACGCCCCACAATCCGCCCAGCGAAACGTAAATTCCTGTGAACGGCATCAGGAAAAACACGCAAATCGCCAGCGCCTTCGCATCGCTGATCCCCAGCGAAGTGCTGATGATGCTCACCATCGCCTTTGTGACCCACCCAAGAATCAGGCAATTCATCAGCAATCCCAGGTAGACCGCGCGAAATCCGCGCAGAAATGCAGCGGGCTTTCCGTGATAGCGCAGCTCCGCAAACTGCACGTCCGTGATCAGCCCGGAACGCCGCCACAAACGCGCAAACAGAAAAACCGTCATCATGCCCGAGGGAAGAAAGCTCCACCATAGCCAGTTCCCCGCCACTCCTTGCGTGTAGACCAGACCGCTGACGGCCAACGGCGTGTCCGCGGCAAACGTGGTGGCCACCATCGACGTCCCCGCCAGCCACCAACTCACCTGTCTCCCGGAAACAAAGTAGTCCGCCGTGCTTTTCGCCGACTTCCGCCGGAAATACAAACCAAGCACCAGCGTGATCAGCAGGTATCCGGCGATGGCGGCCCAATCAAGCGAGGTCAGCGACAATGGTTTGTGTTCCCCAAGCGTTCACCACAAAGGAGGTGTTCGGCGTTTTTCATTTCGTAAACGAATCACCCGAAAGAATCGCCGCCTAGTTTCCCCGCGATACCCGCTTCTGTCAAAGGTTTTATGAATCGTTTCAATTCCGGCGAAACATCAAGCATAAAAAGAAAACCCCGGCTCGCTGGGGGCAACGAGCCGGGGTGGGGGTACTTCCTGAGGGGGGGCCTGAGGAAATTCAATCTCGTTTAGTGCGTCACCACTCCTTCTTGGGTGGCCAGCACGCAAATCCGCTGCAGTTCTTCGTAAGTGAAAAAGCGCTCTTCGATATGGCCGGCGCGCTCCACGTGGCCGATTCCCGTTTCCCGGGAAATTCGTCCAATTTCCGCCACGGAAAGTCCCAGAAGGTATGCCGCTCTCGACTGGGTGACGTACTTCGGTATCTGATTATCCATTGCCTTTTCTCCCCTCATGCTGGAATCAGTGCCATTCCGTCTTTTTCCACCGTCAGGATCATCGCCTTGTAAATGTCGATGTCCCATCCATCACCAACCCGCATGCGTACAGTCTCCCCGCCTTCCTTCAGGAGCCTCCCGCGCAGCGGAACCTTGATATCTCCGAGAGCGACCTGCAAAACCACCGCCTGTCCCAACCACGCGTTGTACCCTGCTTCCATGTGGCTCCCTCGGCGATGAATTTGATGCATTGTGCAGGGGTAGAATCGCTCCTGAGGCAGAGTCCAACAATGGTACAGCGAGGTTACCCGACTAGTATTTAAGTACTGCCTGCCCGCAATTGACCTTTTTGCGAGCACTTCTTACGCGGGTACTTTGGTACCTCTTATTAGGGACGCACGACCCATCGCCTCCGCCTCATTCGATTGAGACACTTACCCTCGTGACCAAACGTTTCTACGTCCCCCCTTCCCTCTCGCAACCGGACGTGCCGCGCCTGGGAGTGGCCCTCGCGCTCGGCGGCGGATTTGCGCGCGGCTACGCACATTTGGGCGTCTTGCGCACCTTCCGCGAAAACGCAATTCCGGTTACCGCCATCGCCGGCAGCAGCATCGGCAGCATCCTCGGCGCTGCTTACGCCAGCGGTGTGCCTCTGCCGCGCATCATCAATAAATGCCGGGAAATTCGATTTCGCGATTTTGCCAAGTGGCGCGTCTCGCGCTTTGGATTGGCCAGCAACGAACGGCTGGGCGCACTGGTGCAAAAACTCTTCGGCACAAAACAGTTTGAAGACCTCGTTTTGCCCCTGGCGATCGTGGCCACGGATCTGGGTACCGGCGACCCGGTCGTCTTCCGGCAGGGCAATCTCGGGGAGGCGATTCGGGCGAGCTGCGCGTTTCCAGGCCTCTTCGAACCCATACAGATAGGTACGCGGTGCCTCGCCGACGGCGGCATTGTGGCGCCGGTCCCGACCCGTGCTGCCCGCGAAATGGGCGCGGAAATCGTGGTCGGCGTCTCCGTAGGACTCCACGACGGCCAACGCGGCGCACCGACCAACATTTTCCAGGTCGTCAGCCGAGCCGTAAGCGCTGCCCAAAAGCACCAATTGGAGGCGTGGGAGCGCTACGCCGATCTGGTGCTCCGGCCCGCGGTGCAGGGGCTTGCCTGGGACGACTTCGATCGCATCGACGAGGCCATCGAGGCGGGAAGTGTTGCCGCGCGTTCCGCGGTTCCCCGGCTCAAACAATTGCTCAGTCGTCAGAATGATCTGCAATCCGCATTGGGTAAACAGGGTGAACTGCTGCTAGCGGAGGCTCTCCGATGAGATACCGTGGCTGGTGGCTCAATTTTGTGACGAATGCGGTTTCCGCTTGGCAGGAAAGTGGCGAGAATCCTGCCCTTTTCTGCTACCTTATGGGATGGGACGCGTTTTCACAAGTTCGCCTCGGCGAATTGGTCCCAATTCCCGTGCCGATGAGGAATAACTCTGAGTGTTTGACACCATCCCGCACTTCTTTCACGCGCTGTTCAACCCCGAGGGGCTAAAAGAGCTAATCAGAGCGGGCGGAGCGCCGCTCATCTGTTTAATTGTCTTCGTGGAAACCGGATTCTTCGTGGGATTTTTCCTGCCCGGCGATTCCCTCCTAGTCACTGCGGGCATTCTGTCCGCGGGGAACGTGATTCCCTTGAAGTGGCTGCTTCTCCCGGTCATGCTTTGCGCCATCCTCGGCGATCAAATTGGATACTGGATCGGGCGTGCGGCCGGTTCCGCGCTCTACCGTCGGGAAGATTCCCTCTTCTTCCGTCGCAGCCACTTGCAGCGCGCCCACGACTTCTACGAAAAATACGGCGGCCGCGCGGTAATCCTTGCGCGCTTTGTTCCCATTGTCAGGACGTTTTGTCCCCCGGTCACCGGCGCGGCGAAGATGCCCTATCCCCGCTACCTGATCTTCGACATTTTCGGTGGATCGATCTGGGTAGGAACAATGATCCTCGGCGGGTACTCCCTTGGCCGCACCATTCCCAACATCAGCCAGCGCATTCATTACGTCATCCTGGTGGTGATTTTCCTCTCGCTTTTGCCGGCGATTATCAGCATTCTGCGCGCTCGCCGCGTCGAACAACTTTCCGCCGCATCCCCCGCCGCAACGCCCGAGAAGCCATAGCCCATGCCCAAATTGCGCGCCGTAATCTTTGATATTGGCAGAGTGCTGATTCGAGTGGACATCCAGCGCGTCAAGTCTGCCCTCGCCCAAGGCCTTCCCTTCAGCCCGGAAGAACTGTGGTCGGCGATTGAAAAAGATCCTCGCTGGCCGGACTGGCAGGAAGGCCGCATGTCCCCGCGCGATTGGCACCTGCACCTCTGCAAACGGTTCAACCTTTCCCTCGATTTTGAGCAATTCAAAAGCGTCTGGAATTCGGCGCTCGATCCAGAGCCGATTCACAAGTCCACCCTCTTCGCCGGGCTCGCAAAGCGCTACCGCCTGGGCCTGCTTTCCAACACGGATCCAATCCACGTCGAAAAGCTCGAATCCACCTACGACTTCTTCGCCTATTTTCCAAAGGCCGTCCGCACTTACTCCTGCTCCGTCGGCGCCAGTAAGCCAGAACCCCTCATCTTCCGGGAGGCCCTCCGGGCGTGCAAAGTTCGAGCCGAAGAGACCGTATATGTTGATGACATCCTGGCGTACGTCGAGGCCGCCCGACGTCTGGGCTTCACGGGGATCCATTTCCAGTCTCCCGGGCAGCTCTACGCCGGTCTCAGCCAGGCGGGCGTAAAAGTGGAAGATTCTTGCACTACGTAGGAATTCATCGCCGAAGTTCCCACTCGCGTAAAGATTGCAGGACCTAGTACTACCTGCTCTTACGGGCAGGCCGAGTAACTGGCCATTTGGCAAGTACTTAGACGCACCTCCCCACTATCGGCTTCCGGCAGTTTACGTGCACATACGGAAGCCATATACAGCATCCGGCAGCCGCTAAGAGCTGCCATTCTGAAATTCGAATGGTTTACCCGAATGGGTGAGGAGAATAAATCTACTATGTCTGAGATTCCTGAATATACAAATAGTGATAGGGGTGGTTCTTCCTGGCAAATGCCGGCGATCGCCATTCTAGCCCTGATTGCGCTGGGCGGACTTTTCTTCGGCTGGTCGAATTCGACCAAGCTGGATGCCGCCAAGCAGGCCGTCACCGACCAAGTTAAGGCTGTTCAGCAGACCACGCAGCAGGACTTGGGCGCGATGAAGGACCGCCTTGCCGTCGATGAGAAGTCCAACACTGACCTGCAGGGCGACCTGAAGGTTGTGACCGACAAGCTCAAGATTACCCAGAGCCAGTTGAAGAAGGCTCGCACTGAGGCGGCGAAGCTCAACAGCGAAACCGCTGATAAAGTGGCTGCCCTCGACACCTCGGTCCACACCGAACTCGCCACCAAGGCGACCACGGACGACGTGAAGACGGTTGACACCAAAGTCACCACCGTCAGCACCAATCTGGACAAGACCAACAGCGACCTCAGCATGGCTCGCAGCGAACTCGGCACCCTGATCGCTCGCAACCACGATGAGATCGACGTTCTTCGCCGGATGGGCGAGCGCGACTATGTCGAGTTCACCATCGCCGGCAAGAACAAGCCTCAGAAGGTTGGCAACGTCACCGTCGAACTCAAGGGCGTAAACGAAAAGCACAACCGCGCGAACGTTGTGGTGGTCCTCGAAGATAAGAAGCTCGAGGAAAAGAACCGCAACATCAATTCGCCGATCATCATCTATCCGAGCGGCGCGCACCAAGCCGAGGAAGTCGTCATCAACAAGATCGGGAAGAACTCGATCAGCGGCTACCTGAGCGTACCGAAGGCCGGAGCGCAGCCTGCGACCTCCGCCTCCTCCAACTCCGGTAAATAATCCGGACGAACAATTCGAACCGAAAGCGGGGAGCGAAAGCTTCCCGCTTTTTTTGTTTCGGGCTCCATACTTGCGTTTGCCGGGCGCCACCCGCACACTGGACTCGGCTTTTCCCGCCTCTGAATATGCCGCTGGCAGTTTCTGGAGCATGCGCTTGCGCTCGACCACGACCGTAGTTTATTGCTCGATCGACAATCTGATCGGCGTCTCCAATAAAGCCCTCGCGGGTTTTGCTGAATTTCTGGAGGGACTCGGTGAGGCAAATATTCCCGTTGTCCCGGTTACTACCCGCAGCCGCCTGCAGTTTGACGCCACAATTCGAAAATTCGGGTTCGGACATCCCTTCCTCGCGGAAGGCGGTTGCGGGGTCTTCCTCCCCGAGGACTACTTCCACCTGAAACCACCTCGGAGCATGCGCCTGGGGCGCTTTACGTGCGTCCCAGTGGCATCTCCTCAGCCCGCCGCGGCGGAGATGCTTGAGCTTCTCGCGGGCGAGACCGCCATTGAAGTTGTCGCACTGCGTACGCTCTCACCTCGGGAACTTTCGCAGAACACCGCTTTGCCGCAGCGCGAAGCGGAGCTGCTGCGTCAGCGCGATTTCGACGAGCTGTTTTTCTTTGCGGGCGCTTCGGATTCGGACATCCAGCGCTTCCAGCAAGAGGCTTCGGGGAAAAAGGCGCAAATCCGGCCACGCGGCGCCCTGTGGTCGCTTTCTGTGGGCGCAAATCTTTCCTCCTGCGTTCGCGACCTCTCCCATCTCTATCAGCGCTCCTTCCGGGCCAATCCCCTCAATGTCGGAATCGCAACCTCGGACGAAGCCGCGGAACTCTTCCCTGTTTGCGACCGCTGTCTGCTTTTATCAGGCCGCGAAACAGGGGAAGTTGAGGCAGGCAGAAAGTGTAAACGTTTGCCGCTCTTATCACCCGAAACCTGGCCATTGGCGCTCGAGATAATCCTGAATCGCCAGTTCTAATCTCAGGGTGAACCTAAGCAGGATCGACGGTGCAAACTAATTCTAGAGTTACATGTCTGGAAGATTGGAAAGGGAAGTGTCAAAGTGTACCGAAAATTGCACATCGGGAGGTCGCAACCCACATTGAATGACGGAGGGACACGCCAACTGCTTGAAAATACATGGTTATGATGGTACCAGAACCAGCCTTTCGGAATGGCCAGCTGATTGCACTTCCCTGTACGTTCGTACAGTTCATCCTTCTTGGGGGCCCCTATGGCTTGGATGCGTCGCGTTTTCGCTCTACCCGCTTCAGAAACTCAGATGGGCCTGACGCTCGCGGTCTGCATCTTTTCTATGAGCCTCCTGATGATCGCGCTGATTTGGCAGGCGCAGGTCATCGCCAGACAGGATGCCGTAATCCATCTGTTGGAAACGCGGGTCGGTAGCTGATTCGCAGGCACTTTTTTCTTTAGTACCCATTCGCCCACTTCTTCTTTCTTTCTCCTGACATTCGGCTCGCAATGTGCTTGAATTCTTCCTACAGGGGACTTTTCCAAGGGAGATTCCCGTGAAGCGCATTTTCCTGGTAATCGCAGCAGCACTCTGCTTGTCAGCAGGCTCCGCAGGCCAACAGTCGTCGGTGCCAGAGCCGTCCACCAATCCCTCGACCCGGCATGCTTCTAAACACCACAACAGGCACCATCATGGGAAGAAACGGGGCGGAAAGCACCCGCAGACCGCGCACCAGCCTGCACAGTAAAATCTGCCAGTCGTCCTTTGAATTAGAAGTTGAGAATCGGAAAGCCAAGCCCTGCACGCCGAACTCACGGCTGAAGTTCGGCCGCTCCAAAATCAAAGAGGGCCCTCCATGAGGGCCCTCTTTTTTCTTTTGCTGCGTCGCTTGGCGAGCCGATTTAGACTTCAACCGGTTCGCTCGCGACTCGCACCGCAAGAGCGGTGTGCTCAGCTTTCTTGCGCTTCTAAGCCCGGTGGATTCATGCAACCCTCCGGAGCTCGAGGAGCTCACAATTTCCTTGTACGCCGGGGAGATGCGGGGCGCAAGCGAAAAGAAAAAGAAAATTCTGCGGGGACTATCCCGGGCCTTCTCAGGGGATTGAGTTGTGGATTTCCCGGATCGAGCTTCGTGTTCTGGCCGGGTGGTGAAATCGGGCTCCGCGCCGCTGAATTGGCCACCGCCGCCGTACTCCCACTTCAAAAAAAACGGACCGCTCCCTACGATGGGCGGTCCATGCAAAAATAAATGGATAACTACTTGATGAAAAGAGTTTCCCGAAGCTGATCGCGGCCCACGAATGACTTCATGGTGCGAAATCTGCCGAACAAATCCTGAATCTCGCGGTTTTGATAAACTTTTTGCGCGGGAAATATCGTTTTTGCTGACAAAACCTGCAGCGTGGTCGTATCCGCCACGCGGTAACGTTGGAATCCTGCCGGTTTCTTGCTGTGGAACATCGCGAACACCACGGCGCCCGGGCGCAACAAATCCGTAAGCTGGCCGATCATCAGCTTGGCCAGCGAAGGCTCCATGTAATCCAGCACATCCCAAAGCAGCAGCGCGTCGAATGAAGACGCCGGGTATTGCAGATTTTCTTCCAGGAAACGCTTGGCCCGCGCTTCCGGAGCCCGCTCCGCGTAATCCTCCGGCGCAACATTCTCTTTTGCCTTGGCCTTGGCCTCTTCCTCCGCCAGGAACTGCGACCAGTCACGGAGTATGTCGTCGGACGTCACGCGAAACCCGCGCTCGATGAAAAAGGTTAGAGTGGTCTGCCAAGCGGGCCCGAGGTCGAGCAGCGTTCCGCGGCCAAGTCCATCCAGATTCCAGAGAAATTCCTTCAGTCCGTTGGAACCCCGCGTGGTTTCCTGCGGTTCCGGTGGCCGATTTGTACCGACTGCCATCGCCGAGCCATTCCCCCTGTGGGCGTCTCTTTCTCCGGCCAGCGGCCGCCCGCCCTCGCGGGCCGTCTGCGCACCAATCCCAATCCCCAGTTTGTTCAGGAATCCCATGTCCTCAGTCGGCTCCTGCTACCGCCGCGCCCGGAGTAGGCTTTTCCAGGTTCGCATCGGTCTCTTTGGGTTTCGTGTTCTCAAATTTTTTCGCGGGTGGATTTTCGGCGGGCCGCGACGGCGCCTTTCCAGCTTCCACCTTCCCGCGGAATTCCGCGCCATCTTCGATGGCGATACGCTGCGAGCGAATGTCTCCGCTCACCTTTGCTGTATGCCAGATCTGCACGCGCTCCGACCCATCAAGTTTTCCTTCCACGCGCCCGCGCACCACGATTTCACGCGCATCGATATCGGCTTTCACATGGGCATTCGGCCCAACGGTCAGCACGGCGTTGCGAAACGTTACTTTTCCTTCCACGTTTCCATCAATGAACAGATCTTCGCTTCCCGTAATTTCGCCTTTGATTCGGATGCCCTGGCTCAGACATGCAACGGCATTCGCAGAGGTTGGAACACTCGACAATTGTTTTGAATTAATGGGGGCGGGAGCAGGGGGAGTAGTGGGATTCACAGGACTTGTGGAATTCTCACTGGGATTCTGCGGCCGGCCATCTTCTTTTCGCCACATAGGGACACCTCGACGTTTAGGTTAGAGTCTCCAAAGTCGCCGATCGAGGGCTGGGAGCTTACTGCGACTCAGAAAGAACAAGATATTACAGCACTTATGCCATGTAAAGAGCAAGGCAAGCTTTTTCCCTAAACACTGTGACCTGAAGGTTCACAGGCACCCACATCCCTGTGGAAAAGTCCCACTGGTTCCCTTCTCCTATTTTTCGCCCGCGCGGTGCCCGCTGCCCTCCTTGACCGCCACCATCATCCCTACAAACTCGTGCACAAACAACTCCTGCGACTTGCGCTTCTCCCACCAGTTCTCTGGATCGAAATCTCCATCGTGCGCCCCGGCCACCGAAACACTGATTGTGGATGGGAAAACCTTTTTAAAAATGTATTGCGCTCGCCGCGCGTGATAGTTCGAGGTCACAATGATCACGCTGCGAAAGTGCCTCTCAGCGCAGAATCGCGCAAGGGCAATTGCCTCCTCAAGCGTGTTGTCGGCGTCGTGGGGAAAGCGAAGGATCTTGTCTTTGGGCACGCCCCGTTCGATCAAGTCATGTTCCTGGAGTTCCACGATCCCCGCGCTCGGCCGCAGCCGGCGCCCACTGGCAACCACCACTAGGGCCACGCCGTGCCGAATCAATTCCGCCGCGTGAGTCGCGCGATCCGCATAGAAATTGTCGTCTCCGAGAAGGAGCAAAGCGTCGGCATGCGCGGCGGGCGCATCCACAACCCAGGACTCCCCGGCAAACCGCAAGATTGGATGCCGCGCCCAATACAAAACCGCGCACAGCAGCACAACTGCCAGAAGGATAATCAAGCTGACTAGCGCGCCGCCGCGTTCCGAGTTGCGCCGCGCAGTTGGCCTCATGTGTTGGGATCGACAGCACGGAGCTGCTCGGCGGCCAGCTCCGGCAGCAAAGAGTTGAAATAAACTTCTTTAATGCTGTAGGACTTGCTGCGCTTTTCCAGGATCGGCATGATTTCTATGTGCCAGTGATAGTCGTCAGCAAGGGTCTTCCAGTAACCGGAAAGTTCGCCCTTCTTGTTTTTCGTATTCGGCGCGGTGTGAACCACCATATGGAAGGATGTGGAGATTTGCTCCAGACGGCGCAGCCCCCGGCCGACCAGCGCGGCAAGTTGCCTGCGATTCGCGCCGGGACGCGGCTGTTCGAAAAGATGATTGTGCCGCCGATGCAGGATCCAGATTTCGAATGGAACGCGCGAAGCATAAGGGCACAGCGCGTAATAATCACCCTGTACATCCACGATCCGCTTTCCCTGTTTTTCTTCCTGGCGCACGATATCGCAAAAAACGCAGCGCTCCTTGTCCTTATACCATTCGTGTGCGGAAGCGAGTTCATACTTGATCCGCCGCGGAACGAAAATCGTTGCGGTCACCTGAGAGTGGGGGTGCGCCCATTCCTGCCCGGCTTGCGACCCCTGATTCTTAAAGACCGTCACGTACTTGAACCGCGCATCTTTCTTCAGGTCCGCAATTCGCGATCCCCATACCCCCATCACATGCTCGATCTCTTCGTCGCTGAAACTCGAAAAACGCTTGTCGTGCCGCGGCGTTTCCACCACCACTTCATGAGCGCCAAGCGGCCCCATTTTGTCGTAGATTCCTTCCGCGGCCCGGCCCGGATCGCTCTCCACACGATACAGCGGCTCAGGATGAGGCAGTACGCGGACCTGCCATGGTCCTTCAGGGGGCCATGACATGATGGCTTTCGAACTGTCGATCGCCGGAAGATCGAAGGGACAGCCGCCTTCCGCTTCTTCGGGGCGTTCGCGCTGCCCGGATACAACCCAACTTTGTGTGACGGGATCTCGTCGAATTTCCATGGAGTTTTCTAGCGCGTATAGCGCGTGGGAGTAGGCCCTTCTTCCAACCGGTGGCGGTCCCAGATGGCGCCCTCGCGGCTGTAGTAAGCCATTTCAAAATCCTGCGTAAGTTCCAGAGCGTCGGTCGGGCAGGCATCTTCGCACAGCCCGCAGAACATGCAACGGGAAGTATCGTAAGTGAACGTTGTTAGCACCTTTCGCCGCGTCGCGTCGTCGCGCTCCCATCCGACCACGATCAGATTTTCGGGGCACGCCAGCGCGCAAAGATTACAGGAAATGCAAAGAGTTTCGCCGCTTTCCGGATGATTGTTCAGCCGCGGAGCACCGCGATACCTCTCGGCAACCATCGGCCGCTCAAGCGGATACTGTTCCGTATATACGTTGTCCGGGTGCTGCGTCCGGAACGTTACGCCCATTCCCTTGAGCACATCCAGTTGAAAAAGGCGCCCAATCAGTTCCTTCATGTTCACAGTCTCTTTTGCCATCGGGCGGAAGTCAAGGATTCTTGCCGTTGATCAGCCCTGGCGAACTCGCCGATCCGTGGAGAGACGCTGAGAGCGTGATATTCTCAGTCCGGAAACGATGCGCGATCAAGAATTCATGCAACTGGCCATGGAGGAAGCGCGCGCTTGCGCGGAAGCAGGCGAAGTCCCCATCGGCGCGGTGTTGGTCTATCGGGATAAGGTCCTCGCGCGCGGCGGCAACCGGACGATTCGGGATTGCGATCCCACCGCGCACGCGGAAATCGTCGTACTTCGCGAAGCAGCGCGAAAGCTCGGCAACTACCGCCTGGCGGAAACCACTCTCTACGTCACCCTGGAACCCTGCGCGATGTGCGCCGGCGCGATCGTTCAGGCACGCGTCCCTCAATTGGTGTACGGAGCCGATGATCCTAAAGGCGGCGCGTTTCGCACCTGCTTCGAAATCTTGACCAGCCCCAAGCTGAACCATCAGGTGCAAGTCACATCAGGCGTGCTGGCCTCGGAAGCCAGTTCCCTTCTCCAAACGTTTTTTGCTTCCCGCCGCTAGCTGTCCGGTGAAACCTTGAAAAACACAAATTGAATTTTGTGCAGAACACGGCGTAGCCCCAACCACGGGGTGTCTGATAAACTGATAGTCATGACCGCGGAGAGGTGACTGAGCGGTTGAAAGTACTCGCCTCGAAAGCGAGCGTGCGGGAAACCGTACCGTGGGTTCGAATCCCACCCTCTCCGCCA